>Ga0307486_1000049_pt1 | contig 136743 bp, 119 predicted proteins | sample CBIW02metaG_FD_203663 | JGI IMG/M metagenome (GOLD analysis project Ga0307486, IMG submission 203663) | Sea-ice brine microbial communities from Beaufort Sea near Barrow, Alaska, United States - CBIW 0.2 | ecosystem: Environmental > Aquatic > Marine > Coastal | place: USA: Alaska | collected...
TATTAAAGTCTTGGGCAACGCAGCGTACCGTTTGCCCTGCTGCAATCTTGCTTAGTACAAGTTGTCGAAAATCAGTTGAGTATGTCATTTAGGTATTGTAGTTCTTTTTTGGTTTTTTGACTATATAGTCAGTTCGTTTCAAAAAAGAGGCGGTGTGGCTGAGAGTGTTTTTGCGGACGTTAGAGTGGCACAGCTACGCAGCAAGCAAAATAGTTTTTACCAGCCACGCTTATTTATCAACATATCTGTCTTATTTTGTATTAAATAGAGAAAGTAAAAACGATATTAATAGTAAGGTATTGACGACAGACAATAGGCAACAGCGATTTAGGTCATATCTAAATCGATCCTAAGTCTTCGTTGTTGTAGGAGTAACATTGGCCAAAATATTTAACTCTCGCCATTGTTCCGGGCTGACTTGATCGCGAAATATAGTCACTGATAATGCGCGTCGGTAAGGCTCCACGATAATAAACTCAAAGCTTATTATCCAAGGATAAGGGTCTACAGCAGCCAATCCAGCTTGCCATAGCTCATCACCGCGACCCGTACGCACTAAGAGTTGCCAATTGCGATCGATACGCTGATTGATAGGCGGTTGAGTGAGATGCAATAACATCGGTCGTGACAACGCTAGATAACTAACTACCGCCACGCTTATTACTAGTATCAGCACATATTGCCATAATGCTAATGAGGCCAGCCATGCCAACAGTATTAATGCGCTAGCTAGACTGATATATAGCAGCCTACGTAAACGGCTAGAAGGTCTCATAGCCGTATCAATACGTAGCGATTCTATCTGTGTCATATTTTTAGCATCGCAAAATGCAATCGTTTACTAAAACGACAGCTACGCGGTGTGATTCGTATTTTATACTGATAAATCACATGCCTACTGCAAGTCTTTAGCATGACGCCAGGTCTTAATCTTATTGACCAGTTCCCATATCGCTACATTCTCTGGCTTGTCTTGATTGGTAAAATAATCTAATAAATCAGGATCTTCATGAGTCAGCATTTCGGCAAAGGTTTCTTGTTCGGCAGGATTAGCGGTCAAATACTGCTCTTTAACATACGGATCGATATAAAAGTCTAATTCCTTTAATCCACGGCGAGCTTGATAAATAATACGCCGTTGCTCGTTGGTAGGTTCTGGCTGGGCTGTTTGCTGTTGTTGATTAGATGTTGTCATAAAACGGTCTCATGAATTAGCATTATATTTAGATTGCGATATAAGGTACGTATTGCTTAGTACTAGTTATTACAAATTATGAATTATCACGCTGAGTACAAACAGATAACTGCTGCCATAACGTTACTGCTTGCTGCATCATCGCCACATTATGGGTTCGGATAATACTCGCACCTTGCTGTAGCGCAAAAATCCCAGCGGCAGTACCAACAGTATCTCGATCTACAGCTTGGGTCTCCGCAACCGCTTTTACGCCACTGTTGGTTAATACTTCAGCCAAAAAGCGCTTACGCGAGATACCAAACATTATTGGTAAATGAAGTGCTTGTAAACTATCGAGCTGGGTCAAAAGCTCACAGTGATGCTCATAATTCTTCGCAAAACCGAAGCCTGGGTCGATAATTATCTTATCACTTTTGACGCCAAATCTAATTACCTCATCAACCCGAGCCTTTAGTTCCTTGCTGACCTCATTAATGACATTGTCATACTGCGCCAAATTATTCATAGTGGTTGGCTCACCGCGCATATGCATCAGCATGACCGGAATATCAAGTGTGGCTGCCATGGCTGCTGCACCCTCACGCTTAAGCGCTCTCACATCGTTCCAAATGTCAGCACCTGCTTCAAATGCGGCCTGCATGACCGTTGGATTACTGGTATCAATGGATAACCAAACCTCATCGCCAAGTTGCTGGCGAATGGTTTTAACCACTGGCACGACACGCTGAATTTCGTCAGTAGTAGCCACAGCCTCGGCATTGGGGCGCGTAGACTCACCGCCAATATCAATAATGGTCGCCCCCGCTGTTAGCATCTGCTGACAGTGAGTAATGGCAGTATCAACCGTATTAAATTGTCCGCCATCCGAAAACGAATCTGGCGTCACGTTTAAGATACCCATGATATGGGGTTGGGATAAATCGAGCACTTTACCGCGACTGGTCACGGTATAAGCAGGTAAAGGTTGAAACAATGACATAACTTATCCATCGTAATTAAAAGTTTATAAATGAGCGTTTCAAAACGTCTTAACTCATCATACCAGTAAAGCTTGTCCCGTCCTAAACTTATGCCATCCTAAACTAACCACAATAAAAAAGCCCTTTATCAAAAAGGGCTTTTTATACTTTACATTAATATCAATCTTATCTGACTACTGATTTTACATAGCCGGTAATGGTGGCGGTGTTGAACCCGTCGTTTTGATATTGTCTTTTGCTAGATTAACTTCTGTGTGCTGATAAACCTTAGGCAGACGTGGTGCTTCACCTGCTAAGATATCTTGCAATTGATCACGGTCAATTGTTTCCCACTTCATCAAAGCATCGACCATCGCATGCACTTTATCTTGATTGCCTTCAATAAGCTCACGCGCGATATCGTATTGCTCCTCTAGCATTCGGCGAACTTCTTCATCAACCTTTTGCTGCGTTGCTTCTGAGATAGTTCGACTTCCGCCAAAGTAACCTTGTGAGCTATCGTCATCTTCATACACCATAATGCCTAATGCGTCGGACATACCATACTTAGTAACCATGGCGCGTGCCATTTTGGTTGCTCGCTCAAAATCGTTAGAAGCGCCGGTGGACTGCTGATGAATAAAGACTTCTTCTGCAATACGGCCACCAAACAAGATGGCGAGATCACTAAGCATTTTTGACTTATAAAGACTGGTCTGATCATGCTCAGGCAACTGCCACGTCACCCCAAGGGCAAATCCGCGTGGCATGATAGTGACTTTATGCACCGGATCAGTACCCGGTAGCAGCTCAGCGACTAGAGCATGGCCCGATTCATGGTAAGCGGTAGCACGGCGTTCTTCTTCCCGTATTACCATTGATTTACGCTCAGGACCCATATATAGCTTGTCTTTTGCGTCTTCGAAATCATTCATATCGACGGTTTTCTTACGGCGACGGGCTGCAAATAGAGCGGCTTCGTTGACAAGGTTAGCAAGCTGCGCACCAGTGAACCCTGGAGTACCACGAGCAAGGGAATTGGCATCCACACCAGTGGTATTCGGTAATTTTTTCAAATGCACTTTTAGAATCTGCTCACGACCTTTAATATCTGGCAAGCCTACTTGCACCTGACGGTCAAAACGACCGGGACGCAGTAGTGCTTTATCAAGGACGTCAGCGCGGTTGGTAGCAGCAATGACAATCACGCCTTCATTGCCTTCAAAGCCATCCATCTCAACCAGCAATTGGTTAAGCGTTTGTTCACGCTCATCATTACCGCCGCCAGTACCAGAACCACGATGGCGACCGACCGCATCAATCTCATCGATAAAAATGATACAAGGCGCGCTTTTCTTTGCTTGTTCGAACATATCGCGTACCCGTGAGGCACCAACACCAACGAACATCTCAACGAAATCAGAACCTGAGATTGAGAAAAACGGTACTTTAGCTTCACCAGCAATGGCTCTTGCTAATAGAGTTTTACCCGTACCTGGTGGACCAACCATCAAGATACCACGTGGAATAGTCGCACCAAGCTTAGTAAACCTATCCGGATCACGTAAGAACTCGACAACTTCTACCACTTCTTCTTTGGCTTCTTCACAGCCTGCAACATCTTCAAAGCTGACCTTGATTTGATCTTCGGTGAGCATTTTGGCTTTTGATTTACCAAAGCTCATCGGTCCGCCGCCTTTACCACCAGCGCCACCTTGCATATTACGCATGAAGAACAAGAATAGACCAATAATCAGCAGAATTGGGAAACTGGCAATCAGTAGCTGCATCAGTACGCTTTGACGTTTAGGCGCAGTCCCTTCGACATCGACTTGATTCTCGCGTAGTAAGGGCATCAACTGGTCATCGGACACAGCTGGTCTAATGGTCTCAAATGCTGAGCCATTTTTCTTCTCGCCGGTGATCTGCTCGCCGTCAATTTCAACACTGGCTACCTGACTTTCTGACACTGCGGTCACAAATTCAGAATAGTTAAGGTTATCCGGCTCTGTAGATTGATCAAAGCCGCTAAACACCAGCACCAAAACGCCGATTACCACCAGCCACAATAAGGTATTTTTTACCATGTCGCTCACTAGTTATTCCCATCCCTTACTTATTGGTGTGTTTACTAAACACGTGACGTCTATAAACGTATTTCCCATTATCTAAAAGGCATCTGCCCTTTACATTTACAGCTTCTCTCATTACTAAAATCGTAGCCATTCTGAGCTTAACACTATAGAAATAGCGATAAGTCTTGGATCAAAGAATAATGAAAATTAATGACCTGCAAACTGCTAATCAATGTTTGAGCTTATGGAACGTTTATCATCAGACGACTTTGTTTAAAAAATACTTCTTTAAAATATTTAAAACAAAGTTAATATACCATGATATGTGGATCTAACCTGAATAATTCAAGCAGGACTTGCCCTTATTCAGTTAACAAATGTAGCAGTTTCTGTAATGTCGTGAGTTCATTTATTTAGACTGATCACAAAATAGGAGATTAGCATAACCTGTTGAATCTGTAGTCTATTTAATCGCAATCCAAAACATCTCTTTTGACCGTGGCCGTGAGGCAGCTGGCTTAATACTACGAATTTTACTAAATTTAGGCTGCATCTGCTTGCGTAATTCCTGTGAGCCCTCTCCTTGAAACACTTTCATAATCAGCGCGCCACCTTCTGGTAAGGTTGCCAAGGAAAAATCCACAGCAAGCTCACACAAATACATCATTCGCGGCTGATCTACGGCACTATTACCCGCAGTATTGGGCGCCATATCAGACAACACCACATCCACTTGCCGATCACCGACCTCTGCCATGATACCTTCAAAAACTTCCGCTTCCCGAAAGTCACCTTGAATAAAAGTGACATCTGGCAGTTTGTCCATGGGCAAAATATCAGAAGCAATTAATGTTCCTGTCTCACCTACCAACCTGCTTGCCACTTGTGACCAGCTGCCAGGCGTGCTGCCCAAATCGACCACTGTCATCCCTGGGCGTATCAATTTAGTCTTCTCATTTATCTCTAACAGTTTGTAAGCCGCACGCGCACGATAACCCTCTTTTTGGGCTTGCTTCACATAATAGTCGTCAATGTGTTCTTTCATCCAAGCGCTACTGCTTTTCGACAATTTTTTATTTTCAATACGCGTGGCCAAAATACTTGCTCCTATTACTTTATTATTACTTTTCAAAGCACGAATACGCAACTGCTGAACTTTTATGTTATTTATTGACGACTTTGATTATCGTTTCATTTATCTATCTAATTATCTAAATTCTATTGGTTTAATCACTGCTTTATAGGACAGTAGCGTTTATAATGCGACCATATATTCAGTTTAACATTTTCATTACGTAAAATCGTGCAAAATCCTGTTGATTTCATGCAAGATGGGCACATATTATTTATAATGATTATTAACTTTACCAATATTACCGTCTTTTATTTTTATTAACGTCTAGGAATTTTATGGAACTCGATAACGCTACGATTAAACGCCTAAAAGGTATCGGTCATGAGCTCAAACCTGTTGTCATGATTGGCAACAATGGTATCACCCCTGCTATAACTGAAGAGATTGACCGTGCTTTAACCGATCATGAACTAATCAAAGTAAAACTACCTGCTGGTAGCAAGCACGATCGTGATATCGTCAGCACTGAGCTTGCCACTACGGCTAAGGCTCAAGTGATTCATAGTATTGGTCGTATGGCATTATTACTACGTAAAAACCCCAATGCCAACCCTAAGCTATCAAACTTGGTACGCCACGCGCAGTAACGCGTATTTGCAAGCTTAAGCGCTGCAATATAGACTAATCAACCTGTTAATGTATAAAAGCCGCGATGCATGCTTGCTCGCGGCTTTTATATTGTCTCTCCTATGGCTCATTGTATAGCCATCTATTATGAATACACCCTATGAGCCAAATTTTCAACTTACGCTTAGCGACTGAAACCAGTGCTATCGACGCACAGCAGCTTGGCGTGACTATAAAACAGCTGCAAGGTATCCGTGTCAACGTTATTGCGACGATTACTCAGCAACCAGAGCCGCAGCTGTGGCTTACTTATCAGATCAAACTGCCCCATCCTTCTTTAGCCACCCAATTGAACTGGCCAATATGGAAACAAGCACAGGTTGGTTTTAGTGATTATTTATGGGAGCAAACTTGCCTTGAATGTTTTATAGCTACCAAGGCTATAGATGCTGATAAAGCTGTAAACAACAACCCTATAAATAATAGCTCTATAAATGACAGTAAAGCAAAGGGGTATATAGAGGTCAATGCTAGTCCAAGCGGTCGTTATGCCTTGTATCAGTTTGACAGCTATCGTACTCCCTCAACGCTACCGCCAACGCCCCTATTAAAAACAGATGGCAGGACGCGCGCGCATATTGATTGGGCTGACAGCACATTTATGCCGCATAGCCATTATGATCATGATCCACGCTTTTATGAGCGTAGCTTTGGTGTACCCCTAAATCAACTGTCTGGACAGACTTCTGCCATTACTCCAATTACTATTGAGCAACTGCATCCTTGCGTCATTTTATGGTTTGGCGAGATCGCTTTGTATTTTGCGCCCAATCATGCCTCACCGCCTGACTTTCATCAGCGCCAACACTGGTTATCCTTTGATAATAAATCTGCGCTGGCTAAGTAGCGGCTTAAGATAGCTATTAATACGCAGAATTTACAAAATAACGATTAATATAGTTGAGCCACTTTAAAACGAACACAGTATGGCGGGGAGAAATTTTCGAAGCCGCTGGAGTGACGTAATCGCACAGCAAGCTAGAAGAATTTTTCTCAGTTATACGAAAACATGTGTGTGTCTATTTTGTTTGGTACTGGCTATAAAACCTATAGCCCTTAATAGCTATAAATCAAAATGGGCCGTGTTAAAAATTCGACCATAGCGTTTACGTTTACTTAGACTCATAGCCCAAAAAGCAAAAAACTCAGTAGGATCATAAAGACCATTACTGAGTTTGGAGAAAGCTTTAAAGTTATTATTTAACTAATTAACTTGATCAGCTATTACTAGTCAAATTTTATTTGTCAGCCATAGCAAGGTAGATACCACGATTTGAGGCGTCGTCAACATACTGCGAATCGCGCCATGTGGTATAGCTATTAACACCGCTGTATGGGCTGATGCCGTTTTGACGGAAGTCAGATACCCAGTCAGCACCATCAAAAATTTGGATATGACCGTGTGGACGTCTTGAGCTACGATCATAAACGATAACGTCACCCACTTGGGTCGGCATATCATTGCTGATTTTGGTAAAGCCTGCACCACTAAGTGTGCCACGACTGGCATACTGATAGGCTGAAGGATTAGGGGTAAATTCATAGCCAGCAGATTGTAGCGCTTTACGTACATAACGGGCGCAATAACCAGAGCTGCTAGATAGAGCTACTCTTGAGGCACGCGCAGCAGCGATAGCTGGTGCTGAATTACGATCTGGTACTGAGCTTGCTTGTTGCTGACGCTGCTCGTAAGACAAACGGCTGGTTAATGAGGCAAGCTGGTATTCTTTTTGCTTGGCATGAGCGCTTAAGTTATCGATAGCTTGACTGATTTCGTCATTGCTATACACATGAGCGCCGCTATCAGTACTATAGATATTACGACTAGAACCATAGTTGGTAGAAGCTGAAATATTAGTGATGGTATGAGTCAAGGTATTATTCGGTTGAAAGGTCGTTTCGACAGCACCACTCGATTGTGCTATGCCCATTCCCAATACTGACAAAATTAATAAAGCCTGTTTCATAAAGTTACTACCTATTGTTAATGCAAGATTGCTCGTCATCCATGACGAAGTATCAATTAATTTAGTGAACATTATCATCAAATAAACATGATAAAATCCTAAGTACAACGGATCACTCTTTGGTTTACGGTGGCGAACGTTGGCATTATTACCCGTTCAGACACCTCGTAAATCGCTTGCTATCCATCTTATGTATATCGGTGTTGAGCATACTTACTGTGACTGTCGCCTTTATCACCTAATAGATGAGTCATTTCGATGTCAAAAAAACAGCCCAATCGGCTCGCTACCCTTATCGATCATCAAGCTTTCGCTGGTAGTGCGCTACCACAAACTCTTGCTGATAATATGCGTCTCTATACACAGGCAACCCATGAGGTAAAAACGCTTCTGGTAGAGTGTCTCCCTGAGGAAATACTTAATACCTGTTGGGTCGTGGGACTGACGGCTGAGCAATTGACCCTAAGTGTGGGTTCAATGACCGCAGCCAATCATATTCGCTACTTACAAAACGCCTATCTACGAGTGTTAACAGAGCAGTCAATTACATTTCAACAACTCAAGCAGGTTAAGGTCGTGGTAGCAAAAAATCCTGCTGACAATCTATTATTTAAAGAACAATCAGCGTTATCGACGACCTTATCAAAGCCTTATAAAGCCAATGAGAATCAGGCCTTTAGCCAAAACACAAAGCGGACTATATCACAGGCTGCAAAGCATGTCACCACTGATAAAAATCTGCAAAAAGCACTTTTGCGCTTGGTTGATGAGTAAAATATCCCACCTTACAATGTAATCTTATGTAAATAAAATAAGAAAATATGACTAATATTCCATGAATTTTCTAATTTCATGAACAAAAAAAATCGTCTGGTTGTGACATCCAAAATATAAATGTCACAACCAGACGATTTTTTATGACCTAAAGTAACGGTATTATCTAGGTTTCTACTTCTCTATCAATCTTTTGCCCTATTATTATTCGATAATCTTCCCAATATATATGGCTAACTTTGTAATCTTACGTAAATGTTGCGATACTTCGTGTATATTCGTGTGTTTATACGTCAACAGTCAATTCTTCTACAGGTAAATATTCGATAGGACAGTTTACATTGTCATCAAAAGTTACAATTTCAAAGTTACTTTCATCTGATAGTATTTCACGCACCAATAAATTGTTTAAGGCATGACCAGATTTATAAGCATTAAAACGACCTAAAATAGGATAGCCAATCAAATATAAGTCTCCTAACGCATCTAAAATCTTATGACGGACGAACTCATCAGCAAAACGTAACCCATCAGCATTCATAATACGCTCATCATCGATAACGATTGCATTGTCCATACTGCCACCCAAAGCAAGATTGTTCTGCCGTAGCGCCTCAATATCACGTAAAAAACCAAAAGTACGCGCCGAGCTTAACTCTTCGATGAAATTTTGAGTGGAAAAACGCAGCTGTGCATGTTGAAAGTCTTTATCAAAGGCAGGATGATCAAAGTCAATTTCAAAATTTAGTTCAAACCCTTCATAAGGCCGTAGCTCTGCCCATTTATCATCAACTTTCACCCGTACTGGCTTTACAATTCTTAGAAATTTCTTTAAGCCTTCTTGTTCACACAAGCCTGCTTGTAGTAGTAAGCCGACGAACGGTGAGGCACTACCATCCATAATCGGAATCTCTGAGGCAGAGACGCGAATTAACAAGTTATCAATGCCCAGTCCAGCAATAGCGCTCAATAGATGCTCAACGGTGCCAACACGCGTACCACCGAATACTAGATTCGATGACATCATGGTATCTTGTACCAAAAAAGCACTAGCAGGAATCGGTGAGCTGCCGTTAATATCGGAGCGCTCAAAGACTACCCCCGTATCAACAGGCTGTGGATGAAACTCTAAGTCAACAGGTTCGCCACTATGCAGACCGATACCTGTGAGGGCTATAGCTGTTTTTATGGTTCGTTGGTTCATGGCTGCTTTCCCACATATCTTGTTACAATTGCCCTAGTGTACCATTACTTGAGCCTAATTCGCTATAATTAAAACGTGCCAATTACTTATCTCTGTGATTGATATAGCTCATCGTGAATAATTTTCTAGTAAAATTTACTCAATATGAAGATAAAAAGACAGCAAAATATAAGACAAGCTCCAAGAAATCCCTATTTTTTACTACGTCGATAATCGATAGCCACAAAAAAACCAGCGTCAATGCGCTGGTTTTTTATTCATACGAAACTATCTAATGATTCATCAAGGATAGCAGTAGAGAATAGGGCTAAAAACTATCCATAACCCAAACATCCATTCGGATAGTTGAATTATTTATTCTGCTGACGTTTTAGATAATCTTGGATACTATTGGTTTTGGTCTGCGGTTGCTCTTGGTTAGGCGAGCGCGTAATACTGTCTTGATACATTTGAGTTTGTGACTGCTTTTGACTGTTTAAAGCACTGGTATGCAGATTAGGATCAACCGGTTGAGTGCTGGTAACAGAAGGAATTGGCTGTGGAGCCTCAGGTTCTGCATACTCGTCTAAGGTCAAACCTGTAGCAATAACAGTAACGTGTAACTCATCGCCCATATCTTCATCAACCACTGAGCCATAGAAAATATTAGCATCATCGGTGTCAGTAATGCCCTCAACGATTTCACTAATTTTGCTAAACTCATCTAGTGATAAGCTTTGCGAAGAGATGACGTTAACCAATAAACCTTTAGCATTCTCTAAACGCAAATCATCAAGTAATGGCGACTTAATGGCTTTTTCAGTCGCTTCACGAGCACGGTCATCACCGCTAGCACGGCCAATACCCATCATCGCATGACCTTTAGCAGTCATAGCGGTACGGATATCGTTAAAATCAATATTCACTAGACCTGAACGAGCGATAGTCTCAGCAATACCTTGTACCGCATGCATGAGCACATCATCTGCTTTTTTGAAAGCATCTTGCATTGAAAGATTGCCGTAGACACTCATTAGCTTGTCATTCGGGATAGTAATAATAGAGTCCACAAAATTAGTCAGTTGCTCAATGCCAGCCTTAGCGGCTTTAATACGCTTACCACCTTCAAACTTGAATGGCGTGGTCACTACTGCAACGGTCAATACTTCCATTTCTTTAGCGATACGCGCGACCACAGGAGCAGCGCCGGTACCCGTACCACCACCCATTCCAGCAGTAATAAAGACCATATCTGCGTTTTCGAGTAAGGCACGGATAGATTCTTCTTCACTTTCAGCGGACTCGCGTCCCACTTCTGGATTTGCACCTGCACCAAGACCACGATTACTCTTTGCACCCAGTTGTAACTTATGAGGAGCAGTTAGACGATCCAGGGCTTGTTTATCAGTATTGGCACAAACAAACGTCACGCCTTTAATACCTTGTTGCACCATGTGTTCAACTGCATTGCCGCCGCCGCCGCCCACACCAAATACGATGAAGCGAGCCTGACCGTTGTTTTGAAGTTGATTATCATCTGGCATAGTGTATTTTGACATAAAAAAGGTTCTCCAGTTGCAGATAGCATGATGATCGATACGTGGTAACGCACTCGCATGGCGTACTATCGACTTACTATATATAAATGTTTCTAAATAAAATAGGGTTTCGGCTTAAACAATCCATTTTAAGCCTAAAAGTAAATATATCATTGTTGCTTGTAACCTTGATTCTGACATCGCGCTTCACCCTGTTGCATGATCTGAATGTCATAACCCGATTACATCTCTTAAAGTGCTGTCTTAATTGTCAAAGCACTTTTGAAGATATTCTTACAATATTTTTTTGAGTACACGAGTAAAACGCTGCCCTGCACTTTGAAACACACCTTTTACGCGACCTTTCTGAATGGCTTCAGGCTCGCTTTTTTCACTGTGGCGAAACTGTTCGCTTTGGCTATATAACAAGGTGCCAAAAGCCGTATAGTAGGCACGGTCATTGACCTGAGTATTGAGTTGCTTAAATGATTCATCATTATCAAAATGGTTATAAGCACTAATATCAGGGTGAGTATTGGTCAATACTACTGACATCTTAAGCAGTTTTTTGGCAAAAGGCACCATACCTTTAATGCTGCTGCCACCGCCCGTAAGTACGATACCGCGATCAATATAACTTAGCAGATCAGCCTCGTGCAACTGACGAGCCACTTCAGTAAAAATTCGGATATAACGCGCTTCAATGATTCGCGCTAAATTATACACATTGACATTAATCTCATCGCTTAAACCCTGCGGTCTAAATATAAAAAAGGAGCTAGGATCCACACTATTGATATCAACCGTACCATGAGATTTTTTGAGTTTCTCAGCTTCTATCATCGAGATACCGATATCTGCTGAGATATCCATGGTCACCTCATGACTACCGGTTGCCACACAATGGGTAAAGATCAGTTTGTTCTCTTTATAAACACAAATACTGGTAGTGCTGGCGCCAATATCTACTAAGCAAACACCCTGCTGACGCTCTTCCCTCATAAGACTATATTCAGCACTGGTGACAGCATCGAAAACAATATGATCGATCCCCACATCACAGCTTTGTAATAGTTTTTGGATATTTTGACGGCTGGCGACCGGCAGCATCATCATGTGATACATCACAGTAATATTGTGCGCCACCGTCTCAATCGCATCATCAACCATGAACTCTTGATCATCGACATAAATGCCTTGTTGACAACAATGCATCAAATAATAATCAGAAGGTAGATCTTGCGATTTGGCGTTAGATAAGGCTTGTACCATATCTTGAGCGCTTACCACTTCGTCCTCTACGCCCACATGACCGGCACTATTTTTACTAGACAATTCAGGCGTTGCCAATGTCAGCCAAACGCTATGCACACGGCAATTTGCGGTATCTTCCGCTTCTTGGATGGCTTGTTTGATTGCGCCTTGTAAGCGTTCACGATGTTTGATTTGACCTTGATAAAAGTCACTGTTTTTAACTTGTCCCACACCCATAATACGAATGTCTTTTGCAGAGACAACACTGCCAATGACGGCATAGACTGCCGTGGCACTTAGATGAACAACAACTAGGTTTTCAGTATTTTTCATGGTACCAAACAAATTATCGCTAAACAGGAGACTAGATGACGTCCCTGTTGAGTCATTAAAAAGAACGCTATAAAACGCTGTGATATTGAAAGCTAGATTCTTATGCTAAACCATCAATCTATGCCATCAACCTATACTGTCAATCTAAACCATCTAGCTACACTATTTACCTAAAGTAAGGAACGGGCTACTCATTAGTAATGTCCGTCTGCGGTGCTTTGATATCCCAAGCAATAGTGAAACCATTTTTATAACGTAAATCTATCGATTGCATGTCATCGCGGCGGGTACTTAGTTGGTTGCCGAGCAGCTGACTTAAATTCAGCAACTTTTGCGCGGTATTTTCATTATCAACAATAACACGAAGTCCATTATCAAAGCGAATTAGCCAAGTCATCCGTGGGGATAAAATGATGTCTTCAACCCGCATATCAAGTGGCGCATACCACCCATTTATTTGCTGCATTTGCTGCATAATAACTGGCGCTTGGGACATTTCACCTTGCAACGTAGCAAATTGAACTTGGGTCAGCTCTCGGTTGTCAGCGGGTACAAATACTGTCCCCTTAGCATCAACCAGCCGCTCTGTGCCAAAATTAGCCACTGCCTGCTTGGGTAAAGCCTTGACCACAATACCACTTTGCCAATCACGGGTTATACTAACCTGATCAACCCAAGAAAGACCCATAGTGATGTCTCTTAACACCTGTAGATCAGAGGTAAAGAAACTACTTACCTGCTGTTGGCTCATGACCTGCTGTAGAGCTTGATATTGAGTGGCAGTCAAACCTTGAGTGCTAACGTAAATGGCCGCAGGCGGCGCATCACGCAGCGATTTACCACCCATTATTAATATTAACAACAGCATTCCTATCACCAACATCATAAAAAAATATTTAATGGCAGTTGGTATTTGGAAACTGGCTTTCGGACGACGGGTCTTATCACTCATCAAGTCAGTTACGTCGTTGACAGTTTGAGCCATAGTGACCTTTATTCCTATATTCGCCTATGCTTGATAGACATTATTTGCTTATATCTGTCTATTTATCTTTAATAGACACCATTATATTGCTACTATTTTTATTTAATTTTTTAAACAGTTAGAGGCTTAACTATTTAACACTATTAATCCCACTAATAAATATCATTAGAGCTTTTTAGTTGGCTATTTTGTAAGAAAAACTTACAAAATAATATAAATGCCACCAAATTAGACCAATCATTACAATATTAACGTATTTTACGGTCAAACAATAGCTTAACCCCTGCTATGACTAACGAATTTACACAAGATTACATGACGCTGTGGTATAGCAGGGCTAGCGATACATTAAACGTCTTTCTTAGCCACTCCCAATCCGCTAAATAGCTAATTTTTCATACGATCGCTACTGATTTTGCAACGACCATTTTTTCATTACACCGACTTAATCAATATAGTAATTGCTATCAGCAGTTTTAGGTTACTACAGAGTCTGCGCTAGGATGTGCCAGCATAAAGTGTCAAAATCCATACCACGAGCTTTGGCTGCCATAGGAACTAAGCTATGACTGGTCATACCTGGCACAGTGTTGATCTCAAGCAGCCAAAAGTTGCCAGTCTCATCTTGCATTGCATCGATACGGCCCCAGCCCTTAGCATCAACAGCGCGAAAAGCGGCAAGGCTCAAGTCTTGTAGGTGTTTTTCCTCAGCAGTGCTTAGTCCGCAAGGGATATAGTAGCTGGTATCATTACGATTATATTTGGCTTCAAAATCATAAAAGTTGGTAATGTCAGCAGGTTCCAGACGAATAACGGGATAAGCCTCATCATCAACAATCACAATAGTAAATTCACGTCCGGTAATCCAACGCTCGGCCATCACCGCATCGCCGCATTGTACAGCGGTTTCATAAGCCGCAGGAAGCTCATCTAGATTATTAACTTTAGTCATACCAATACTTGAGCCTTCATGTACCGGCTTAATAATCAAAGGTAGTCCCAGCATATTGACCACTTGCTGCCAGTCAGTATCAGCGGTAAGCAAAGAAAACGGCGCGGTAGATAAGCCGCACCCTTGCCATAGCTGCTTGGTACGTACTTTATCCATACCTAGTGCCGATGCTAAGACGCCCGATCCTGTCTGCGGAATATCCAGCCATTGCAATACTCCTTGTAGCAAGCCGTCTTCACCGCCGCGACCGTGCAAGACGTTGAACACACGATCATAATCGCGTAGCTCAGAGATATCTTGATGCTTTGGATCATAATGGGTGGCATCAACGCCTTGATTTTGTAGCGCTTGCAATACAGCCGCGCCGCTATCTAAGGACACGCTACGCTCGTTACTATTACCACCATAAACAACCGCTACTTTGCCAAACACACTAGCATCTAACGCAGGCTTAGACGCTACTACTGTATTTTGACTCTGCTCATCACTCGATATTTTATTATCATCTTGCTCAGTTTGAGCAGCAGCAGCCAGTGCGGACTCTGGGTTGACAATATTAACCGCATTCCAATCCTGACTGTTATCAGTTATATCATTGGCAGTTAGATCTTTGGCAGTCGCATTACTGGAAGCGTCGTTATTTGTTTTATTATTGCTGTTATTTTTACTGGTCATGATGAGGGTTCCTAATGTAGTTCCTAATATTTTTCTTGGTGCTTGGCCTGATACCTTGATTCGCACCATTAGTAGGCACAAATATTATCAAGGTACGAATAATTTTATGAGTATAATTCTATATATAGCTATTAGGAATGTAATTTATTTTAAGTATAAATTATTAGTGGCCAAGTCAACCGCAATTTGCCCTATATTGCCAGCACCTTGGGTAAGGAGCATATCATTCGCTTGTAATAAACGCTGCATGACTGGCGCAATGTTGTCTTTATCAATAATAGTGGGCTCAACCGTGCCGCGTAAGCGAATACTACGTGCCAGTGATTTCGTATCTGCACCAGCAATGGGGCTTTCGCCTGCTGAATAAACGTCTAATAATAATAGCTCATCGACACTAGAGAGCACTTCGACAAAGTCATCAAAACAATCACGGGTACGGCTATAACGGTGCGGCTGAAATAACATCACCAAACGACGCTCAGGGAAACTTTGACGCGCCGCCTTAATGGTGGCATCGACTTCTCTAGGATGATGACCGTAATCGTCAATTAATAATATGTCGCCACCATCGATGGCAACTGACGGATGCTGCTCAAAGCGGCGGCCGACGCCTTCGAATTTTTGTAACGCGCGCTTGATGGCCTCATCATCGACACCTTCATCAGTTGCCATAGTAATAGCAGCCAACGCATTATAAACGTTATGAATACCAGGGATATTTAAAGTCAAACGCAGTGGCTCATGGTCGCGACGCAAGACCGTAAAGTGAGTTTTTGTGCCTTCACTGACCACATCGATCGCTTGGACATCGTTGAAAGGCTCAAGTCCAAAGGTCAATACCGGACGCGCGATGTCATCAATCATCGCATACAGTTCGGGGTCATCACCGCAAACTACGGCAAGACCATAAAACGGCATGTTTTGTAAAAACTGAATATAAGCGGCTTTCAATTTATCAAAGCTATTCTCATAGGTTTCCATGTGATCTTGATCGATATTGGTCACAATGGCTGCCATAGGATGCAGCGATAAAAAGGATGCGTCCGACTCGTCTGCTTCAGCGACTAAAAACCGGCTACTGCCCAGCGCCGCATTTTTACCTGAGGCATTAAGCTTGCCACCAATTACATAAGTGGGATCCAGCTGCCCTTCGGCAAGCATAGTGGTCAACAAACTGGTGGTGGTGGTTTTACCATGCGCGCCAGCAACTGCAATACCATGACGATAGCGCATTAGCTCGCCCAGCATATCAGCGCGGCGCACCACTGGCAGACGCGCTTTGAGCGCCGCTGTAATCTCAGGATTACTACGATCAATCGCAGATGACACGACTATAACGTCCGCATGCTCGATATTTTTGGAATCATGGCCGATAAATATCTTTATACCAATGTCTTGTAAACGTTTGGTCACTGGGCTTTCGGTAATGTCTGAGCCACTAACTTGGTAGCCTTGATTGCTCATCACCTCAGCAATACCGCACATTCCTGAGCCGCCAATACCTACAAAGTGCAAATGCTGAATGCGGCGCATCTCTGGTATCTCGATTAGACGTTTGGGCAAAGCATCAGTGGTAGGAGGCATAGCAGATCCGGCATTGGCAGAAGTGGTTGTAGACATAGAAGTTTCTCTTTATCGAGGAATAATAAATACAGATGCATCAAATATGAAGACAGACAATCAGTCGTGACGACGGACGATCAGCTCAGCACATCTGCTACAATGCCTGCCAAACAATATCCGCAACTTGTTGACTGGCGCTACGATTGGCAAGGGCGTGACCTTTCCTTGCCATCTCCAAACAAGTAAGTCGATCAAAGGCAGCAAGCTCAGCACTTAAACGCTGAGGTGTCAGCTCAGTTTGCGGTAATAAAATAGCGGCGTCATGTGATGTTAAGGTGCGAGCGTTGGCCGTTTGGTGGTCGTCAACCGCATGTGGCAACGGCACAAAAATCGCCGCGATACCGACATTTTGAATCTCAGTGACTGTTAGCGCGCCAGCACGACAGACAATAATATCTGCCCAATTATAAGCAGCGGCCATATCATCGATAAAAGGCTGTACGATAACTTTATGCCGGCTCAAATCTTCGCTATCATAAGCTGCTTGCGTTCGCATTTCGTTATTGCGCCCACATTGATGACGCACCTCAAATGGACGATCTGTCAACGCCAAGGCTTTGGGAACAGTGTCATTTAACACTTGCGCACCCAATGAGCCACCAACGACCAATAGTCGTAGTGGCGATTTGTCCTCAACATCATAACGAGCAGACGGCGCAGCAACGCCAGTAATAGCATTGCGCACCGGATTACCAACGGTTTCAAGCTTAGTACCAAACTTAGCATCAAGCTGACTATTGGCAAAGGTACCTTCAAAGGCTTGCAATACCTTAGTAGAGATTTTAGCCAAATAACGATTACTCATGCCCGCAATCGCATTTTGCTCATGAATAATCAGCGGTGTGCCCGTCATGCGCGCGGCAATACCACCAGGCGCGGTCACATAACCGCCAAAACCCACTACCATATCAATCTGGTTACTTCGAATAATTTTAATGACGGCCATAGTTGCTGATAATAAAGTCATTGGCATTTTGAGAATTCGCCCTACCCCTTTACCCCGCAAACCTTGCATAGCAATAGCATGAAATGTATAGCCAGCTGGTTCTACTAAGCCATTCTCCATACCGTTTGCAGTACCAAGCCAATGAATAATAGCACCGCGCTGGGTCAGCGCCTCACTAACTGCAAGCGCTGGAAATACATGCCCGCCTGTGCCAGCGGCCATCATCAATATGTGCGGTGTTTTCATTACCTTCTGCCTTTCTTATCTTTATTCATTCATTAGTATTAGATTTTAAGCCGTCAGGTTGCGCCATCACTTTACATCATCACTTTACATCATCACTTTACATCATCACTTTGCGTCATTAACTAGTCACGTTAAGTCTTACAAAACCCAGTAACCAATCGCAACGTCAAAGCCCGCATAGTATAGAGGAAATCATCCTCATATATACAGTGTTTTATAGGTTAAATGACAGAATAATTGATGCTTAAGTGACTGTATTGACAGACAATAAAAAACATCCCACCTCTACTCTAACAACCTCTCTTCTTTAAAGATACGTCTTTAACAGCGTGCCTCTATCGCAACTATCAAATCGGTCGCAATATCAGTACCGCACTGATCGTCAATTTCACGTACACACGTGGGGCTGGTGACATTAATCTCGGTAATGCGTCCGCCGATTAAGTCTAATCCGACGAACATCAACCCTTTTTCTTTAACAATCGGAGCAACGGCTTGGGCCACTTGGCGTTCAACATCCGTGAGCGGCATGGCTACCCCGCTTCCCCCTGCCGCTAGATTACCGCGAGTTTCGCCTTTAGTCGGAATACGCGCTAAGCAATAATCTACCACCACCCCATCGACAATCAATACGCGCTTATCGCCTTCTTTAATCTCTGGCAAATAGCGCTGCGCCATAATCGGTAAGGTTTCAAGCTCAGTCAGTATCTCAAGCGTTACCCCAATATTAGCGCTATCCGCAGTCAGACGGAATATTCCGGTGCCGCCCATACCATCAAGCGGCTTAACAATCACGTCTTGCTGCTCAGTGATAAATTTGCGCAGATGGGCCTGCTTACTGGTCACAATCGTTGGGCTCATATAGTCGCTAAACCACGTGGCAAACAATTTCTCATTACAATCACGAATGGCTTGCGGATCATTGACGACTAACACGCCAGCAGCCTTAGCATGATCGAGCATATAGGTGGCGTAAATAAAGCGCATATCAAACGGTGGATCTTTACGCATTAAAATCACATCATAGTCGCTGACCGGAACGGTACTCTTCTCACCCAGCGTATAGAAATTCTGCGGATCACGCTGCACGGTCACCGACTGCGAATCTATCATCAATTGACCACGATCAAGCCATAAATCATGAATTTGACAATAACCCAGCTGATGATCGCGGTCTTGAGCGGCCCACATCATCGCCAAGCTGGTGTCTTTTTTATAATTTACTTGCTCGATAGGATCCATAATAACCAGAATTTTTAAAGAACGGCTATGCAAAGATGTTTTAGTATTTGACTGGCTCATGATAAGGCTCACTTACTTGATGTTATTATTAATAATGCGATAGGTATAAAAAACGCTGGCAAGACATCAAAAGTTTACGGCTAGTTATACACCATACTGCGTACGATAATGCTGCATTTTTGCAAGTTGAGTCGCGTCTTTATACTCGCTGTTTTCATCGGCTAAATAACCGATTAAATCATCCATATCGACTAGCGCGCGTACTGGTACTTGCAAATTTTCTGCTAACTCTTGAATAGCAGAATGCTCATCCAAGCCTTTTTCTTTACGATCTAAAGCGACGATAATGCCAGCAACACTGGCACCTGCTTGCTCTAAAATATCGATAACTTCACGCATGGCCGTGCCAGCAGTGATGACATCATCGAGTATCCATACGGACTTACCGCTGACATCAGCGCCGACTAAATTGCCACCCTCACCGTGAGTTTTAACTTCTTTGCGGTTATAGCCCCATTCGGCATTGATACCGTGGTGTAGCCATAACGCTTGCGCGGTGGCAGCAACGAAAGGAATACCTTTATAAGCAGCGCCAAAAATGACCAGCTCTTGATGATCAGAACGGTTACCCGCAGTGCTATCAGTGCTATTATTGGCAGCCATTTCCTCAGCCAACACTTCAGCATAACCACGAGCCAGTAGCGATAACATCTCACCAGTCGCCAGTAAGCCTGCATTAAAAAAATAAGGACTAATACGTCCAGACTTCAGAATAAACTCGCCAAACTTAAGCACTTTATTGTCTAATGCCAACTGAATAAAATCGTGAGATGAAAATGAAGTGGGGTGCATGAGACATTCCTATCAACAAAAAATTTGCATTATTGTACGCATTATTACTCAACTTGACCAACCATTGATATGGTAGTCAGGCATATTCGCATAGCGAGTTAACAGACTACAACGCGATGAGAGATTAAAGTGACATTGTCCATCAGGACGTATTTGAATATCCCAGCCTAAATGATAAGCCGCAACAATGATATGCCCTGCAAACAGCCTGATTTGCCGATATTGATTGCGCTGCATCGGTGCTATAGATAACTGACTAAGCAGATAGCTGCGAACATACTCACAGATTTGTGCCGCGCTATAACTTTGATTGATACTTTTGCGAGTTTGACATTGCTTTAATGCATGTACCGCTACGCTACAAGCCATAATATCGGTGGCTAAACTGCCCTCACCACCTTCAAACTGCTGTGGCTGCAAAATAACTTGCCAATCATCTGCATACAAACTACTGAGTAGCTCATCAGGGTCATAGCCATTGGCTATTTTTTGCAGTTTGTTTTGTTTACTATTGGCCGTAGTGTCAGATTTCGTAAAACCATAACGATCAAGATTAGGATACGCTCTAACAGCACGCTGAATGTCTGCCATATCTAACAACGTCATGTGCTCAAGTGAGGACAATAGGGGTTGCTCGCTATAATTATGATAAAAACTATCGGGCAGAGTAATCAGTTTGGCAGCACTCAGCAACGCTAAATGCTCAGCCAATGCCTCAGAGCTGATCAGTCGCCACTTAGATAGCGAATCCTCATTCGGCTGAGTAAAACGCACCGACTTACCATAAAGACGGCGCAATTGACCATTATTTCGGCGCGTTGGCTCCGGGATATCGCGAAGTGGACGAGCGGGATCAAGGGGCGTTTGGTTGGGATCAAAGTTAGGATGCACAATAGCAGGTTGCTCGCTATCCGGCAGATTAGATAATCGCCCAACGCTGTCTTCTGCACCCTTACCCTGCCCTGATAATAACGGGGCGTTAGATAAACGATCATCAGAAGTAGATGGCTGGGTCATGAAATCTCCATAGGCTATAAAATATAAAACTAAAACTAAAACTTAATTCTAAAAAGCAGTTATAAAAACAGAACAGATAAAACAAAGGTCAAAGACAATAACCAGCCTTTAATAATATTAAGGCGACTGAGTATATTACGCTATAGTCAGGTTATTTTAAAACGGATACAGCGTGGTTATCAACGTATTCGTTTTATTTGGTACTAACTAGCTTATCTCATTTTTGCTGCTGCAAGATATCACGATAACCTACTTGCCAATCAGGATAATTAAGCCAAGCTAGCGGAATATTGCTGTGCAGACGTTTACCAGTAACAGAAGTTTTCTCATTATCGACTTCTGGCGGTGTCTCACCTACTTGCTTACTGAGCCAAGTGGTCAGCTCAAGCGTAGTCACAGGCAGATAATCGGTGGCGAGATAAATGGGCTTTGGCGCATCTATCGTTAGTACCTTGGTAATAATTGTTACCAAATCGCGATCCATAATGCGATTGCTCCAGCTCTCGGCGGCAATGGGATCCTTTTGCGCCTCTTTAGCCTTACGCAGACGCATCAACCGCTCCCGTCCGTAAATACCACTGGGACGAATGATAACCGCCTTGTCTCCAAACCCTTGTTGCAACGCTTGTTCTGCTTGTAGTATGACCTTTGACGCCTCACGCTCAGGGGTGGCAGGCGCGGTATATTCATCAATCCACTCCCCTTTATTTTGCCCATAAATGCCTGTTGAAGAAATAAAGACTACCCGTTCAAGTGCTTCTAATTTATCCGCGAGCGTTGCTAAATGCTGACAAATACTCAAATAGCTGTCGTTATAACCGCTAGTCGAATACTCATCAGGGGTCACAATAATGGCAATACGAGTAAAACTCTGTAATTGCTCGGCGCTAAGGGTAAGTGCATCCGCTTGGATAAAGCTGGCTTTATCATCTAAGACATAATGTTCACGTTCACTACGTGCAAGTCCGGTAACTGCTACCTTATCTTGAGCAAGCAGATTAGTCACTGGCAGGCCAATATCACCTTGACCAATAATAAGTAATTTCTGATTGGACATAAACTATCCTTATTTATAATTTTACTTAATGGTTAGTCATGGCCTTTGTTCGTAGATGACTTTGGTCACTGGTTTTAATAGTGAGCGCTATATAATCAGAACCAAATAACACGGATACACACGTGATTTCGTATAACTGGCAAAAATTGTTCTAGCTTGCTGTGTGACGGCGTCACTCCAAAAGCTGCGAAAATGTCTTCCTGCCATACTGTATCTATTTTAAAGTGATCTGTTTTAAAGTAAATTAACCATAGCAGAAAATAATTTTCAAGCATTAGTCTATTCAGTGAAATAGCACTTAAAACTGCCTACAATCATTTAAAAATAACGTCTATATGAAAGTTGTATATCATCATTAGCATCGACCCGATCTTGCCAATCATAGTTGGCATTAAAGCGTAGCGCCTGCTTTTTATCAATATCATACTGTAGCCCAAACGTGGTAATGGGCTGCCAATAATGACTACTAACATCAGGCTCATTGCTGTCGCCATGATACCAATATGGCAGTTGCAATTCAGCTTGCGCGCGTAACCGATTGTTAATCTGATAGCGGCAACCGGCATTTACCCCTGCGCCAACCCGAAAACCATTATTGATCCCGCGCCCTGCTTGTGCCGCGCCAGTAGCAAAGGTATAGCATAGCTGCGGCGGCATCTCGCCAGTGACTACTCCCGATGAGCCAACGCGCGGGGTGCCAAATGCCCATGACTTTCCAGTCTCATACATCATACTTCCGACTAGATGGTCAGCACCTTCTTCCTGCGAGCCATCATTAACACGAGTCGCCTCAATACTTACACCCCACGTTTTGCCTTTTTTGGCAGAATTAACAGGGTTAAAGGACCGCCCACGAATCAAGGTAAAATTCTGCAAAACCACGCTTTTTGGTTTGCTACTGCTCTTTCCCTCATCGGTATCATAAAAACGTAATGTGGCGGCTAAACCTTCTAAGCCAAAAAATTGCGGAAACCCTGATGCGCGATCAAGGCTATCATGATAACCAGCACGCAGTCCGATATCAGCATAGTTGTTATCACCGCGATGACCAACACCGATATGGCCGAGCTGTAGCGGATGGCGATCTAATGGGTTATTATCCGCCACACTAATAGCAGGCGTCAGTAGTAATTGACCATCGGCTGACATACTTGATACTGGATTAATATCCGCTGATTTAATATTATTTAACGCTTCTTTTGTTGTCTGCTGATAGCCTAATTGCTGGCGAGACGATTTGGCTTCATTAAGCTGCGCTTGGCGTAGGGTGCTATCGGCTGGCGTATAGTTATGGTTTGCTAACAGATTTTCATCATTTAGCAGTTGAATCACATCAGAGGGAATAACGGCATAAGGCAGCTGACTTAATAAATGCTGCTCGGGACGCACCACATCAATTAAGCGCAGAATTTCAGAAGCACAATTATCAGTGGTGAAATAATACGGTAGTGCCAAATCTTTGGTTTCCCAAACGTGAGACATAATTTGTCGCACTTCCACCGGCGTCAATGCCAACTGATACGTCCAAGTATCACGCTCATCATCTTGTAGGTATTTAGCAAGCTTTTGCGGATAAGGGTCAATTTCGATCTTATTATTGTAGCGACCCGTCATTGACTTGACCGCATAAACTACGAAACGGTCATCAGAGTTACCATCGACCGTATCATTGAACGCATAAGCATGGTGAATTTGGCTGGGGTCTGCTGCACTTATCGGTGAATCAATGCGTAATAAGGTATGGGCAAAGGCAGAATACGGATTGTCCAAATACTCTTGAGCGAACATCACTGACAGCTGCTCGGGTGCTAGAGTTGCCATCCAATCATCGAGCTCTGGGCAATCAGCTTGCAAGCGCGAGTCATCAATTTTCAGTTGTTCCGTCAGCCATTGTACCCGCGCAGGGAAACGGCACAATACAGAGTTATCACTCATTTTAGCGTTGCTATTGTTATTAACATTACCGTCATTAGCACCAGGCGTGGTCAATTCCTGAGCAAATTTTACCAGCATGGCGTCCAGTTCAGCGCCTGAGTCTTGTTGACCGTTGACACTTAAAAAGAAGGCTTTGTTATCGATAAGACTTTTAGCCTTACCTTTACCAAAAAGGCTTTTTTTGTCATCAAGAAAATATAATAACCGTCGCCATGTCGTATGCTGGGCAAGGTTGTCATGTTGCACCTGCTGACGCCATGTCGCGAGTAACGGTTCAGCCTCAGTATTTTGCAAAGGCGTTGTGGCGTTATTATTATTGGCACTATTATCACTGCTACTGTCAGTATTAGCCTTATTAGTATCATCATTTTGGCCAGTCGCTGGCGTGATTGCAGCATTTGATTTTGCCACAGCTGGCTGTGAAGTAGGCGCTAATTCACCTGTCGTTAATACTAATAGCGGTGAGGGCAAAAATGCCTGCGCCTGCGCAGTTAACAGCAGCCCTGCAATTGCTAAGGGCAACCGTGCGCGCTGGCTCGGCGCGGCTAGCGTACAATGTACGGATAATACGGGCTTAGGGTTCATCGACATGAGGTAAAATCTCGCATTGTATACTTCATACGCTAGTAGCGCTATTAGAAGATGTTTAACTGTTGCGAATGAAGGCTATGAATAACTAACTTTGAATTCGCCATACTCATCATTAATATTGTATATAAAATCTTATTATAAAAACGACTCGATGCACATTTATACCACATCTATAAAAACCATTATAAAAGAGAATATTATGCCAACATTGTCTCAGACTGACTCATTAATGACCATTAACGATGGTCGCCTGTCGGCAGCCACGTGGCTGTGCTCACCGAATAGCAACTCGCGTCCGGATGGTATAATTATCGACGCTATTATCGTCCATAATATCAGCTTACCACCGAACGATTTTGGCGCATGTGACGCTAATGGCTTGCACTATGTCAAAGCTTTATTTACCAATCAATTGGATTGGCAAGCACATCCCTATTTTCAGACTATTGCGGGCGCAGAAGTTTCAGCGCATCTTTTCGTTGAGCGTGATGGTGCGATTACCCAGTTTGTGAACTTTAATGAGCGCGCTTGGCATGCAGGCAAATCAAGCTATCTTGGTCGCCCTGAGTGTAATGATTATAGCATTGGTATTGAGCTTGAAGGCTCAGATTTTGTGCCGTTTACTGAAGCTCAATATGAGGTGCTAGCGCAAGTGGTCACAGAATTATATAAAGCTTATCCTAAGACCCATCGGCATTTAACTGGTCATAGCGATATAGCCCCCGGTCGCAAGACGGATCCGGGGGATTATTTTGAATGGACAAAATTACGCAAGATGGTTTCACAAATACTTATGAGCTAGAATTAATTAGTAACGCTTCAGACTTCACGAGTAAGTTAACTACTCTCTGAGTTTTATTACTAATACCAAAATTAAGTGACCATATATTAGACTTAGTGGTAAATCCGGTAATAGGTAAGGGGTCTGGAAGTAAAAACTTCAACCTTATCAGCTGCTCAATATAAAGAGATATTGTTTCTTGATCCCATCCATTGATTAAAAAAATATGACAGTTATCATTAGAAAAACTGCATTTTGCATATGGAAGATTGTTATGCTCATATTTTTCTTTCTTATGAGCCAAAATGTAAAAATTGATTAGATCATCACTAAGATCCTTTGAAGCTATAATGAAAGTTGATTTTTCTACGTCTGTAAAGTCTGTTCCATCACAAAATAGCAAAGCCATTGCCATCATAACTCTGCTACTAGACACCTTTAATATAGAATCAGTATAGTCTGCAAGGAGGCTCTCACCTTCTTCACTTTCGATGAATTGATTTAATTTTTGTTTATCTTGATTAGTCATAACTTCATAACGAGTTTCGAAATATTGTGCAAATTCTGCTAAACGTTTTTTTTGCCTTTTTATACGGGCGTTTTGCAAATGAGTAAAAGTCTTATAAGCAATTTTAGACATTGTATATGCCGTTTGAGCAGATAAACCCATAACAATTGACCTTAGAATAATATGTCAGAAAACAATAGCTAGTAAGTTAGCTTTGTATAATAGCAACTACTCATAATAACAGCAGCATTCAATTCTACCTCCAATTCATTTATCCGCCGTGTGATGAAAATGCTATAATCCGTCAGTTTTTTTGATCTTAGTAAATTGATAGACAACTTAGCAAACCACTCAGCAGAATAGGTTCTCATGGCAAAAAGTCGGTTATTTCGTTCAACTATGGTGGTCAGTAGCATGACCATGTTGTCACGTGTTTTAGGATTGGTACGTGACATCGTTTTGTTAGGTGTCTTTGGAGCAGGCGGCCTGATGGATGCCTTCTTGGTCGCCTTTAAGATACCCAACTTTTTGCGGCGTCTGTTTGCCGAAGGCGCGTTTAGCCAAGCCTTTGTGCCGGTGTTATCAGAATATAAAGAAAAATATAGCTTACAACAGGTACAAATCTTAGTCAGCCGTACTTCAGGTGCGCTCTTACTAATTTTGTCCATGCTTACTGTAGTGGTAATTTTAATGGCACCGTGGGTAGTGACTTTATTTGCCCCCGGATTTGCTGATCAGCCCGATAAGTTTGCTATTACCGCTGAACTATTACGCCTGACCTTCCCTTATTTATTATTTATATCCATGACTGCTTTTGCCAGTGGCATTCTGCAAAGTTATGGACGTTTTGCTGCACCCGCCTTTGCACCTGTACTGCTAAATCTATGTATGATTGGCGCGGCGCTGGTCTTTGCACCTATGTTTGAGACGCCCATTATGGCGCTCGGCTATGCAGTGGCCATTGCAGGATTATTGCAATTATTGATTCAATTGCCGCAGTTGTCGAAACAAAAGCTGTTGGTGCTACCTAAAATCGATTTCCAGCATGAAGGCGTCAAACGCATTTTAAAGCTGATGCTACCTGCTATTTTTGGGGTATCTGTTACTCAGATTAATTTGCTGCTCAACACCATATTTGCCTCGCTTATGATTGGTGGTTCGGTCTCGTGGCTGTATGCTGCTGAGCGTATGAGCGAGCTGCCATTGGGGCTGATTGGGGTGGCGATTGGTACGGTTATTCTGCCAAGCTTATCAAAAAGTGAAGCCCAAAAAGATGATATCACTTTTAAAAAGACCATCGATTGGGCCGCACGGCTTATTGTCGTGGTCGGGCTACCCGCTGCAGCAGCCTTGTTTATACTCTCTGATGTGCTGATGCAGGCGCTATTCTTACGTGGTGAATTTACCTTACGCGATGCGCAAATGAGTTCGCTCGCGCTACGTAGCATGGCGGGTGGTATTTTAGGCTTTATGCTGATTAAAGTATTTGCCCCAGCATTTTTTGCGCGTCAAGATATTAGAACGCCAGTGAAAATCGGTATTATTTCGGTCTTTGCCAACATGATTTTTAGTGTGATTTTTATTGGTATATTTTATTTACTTGAGATTCCGTTACATGGTGGTTTGGCACTGGCGACTACTGGTGCCTCTTTTGTCAATGCTGGCTTATTGTATTACTTCTTACATAAACGTGATATTTTCCGTTTTGGTCCTCATTGGAAGAGGCTTTTTGCCCAATTTGCGATTGCTACCAGCGCTATGGTTGGCGTACTTTATGTCATGTTGCCTTATTTCCCAACCGATGAGGCACAGTGGCAACGTCTGGTTGCGCTGCTCATTATGTGCGGCGTTGGCGCAGCGGTGTATGGCGCGGTATTATTGGCGACTGGCTTTCGTCCGCACCAGCTCAAACATGGTTAAATACGTTATGGCTGTTTAGCGACGCTTTACTAAGACTCTTTACTAAACAGGCACAAGGTTTAATGAATCACTGACTGTTAATAGCGCTAAGAGTTGTCATAATCAGATATTAATATATAAGCAAATTGCATAAAATAATTTTGAGGTTTGATATGACAACTAAACAGTCAACGTTTCAACGGTTGCCAATGATGCTCGCCACAGGTGTATTGAGTACAGGACTACTATTAACTGGTTGTAGTAACAATGATAGCGTAGAAACAGAGGTTGCTATGGATGAAACCGCTGACGTCACCTCTCAGGACTCAGTGACGACGGACCAAACGACAGCGATTAGTACTACTGATAATAAAAACGATGCAGAACAACAAACCATTACCCCCGATGATAATGAGACCACGACGGACACCGCTGCGGTTAGCGACGTTATCAATCCAGCAGCAGATGATGATAAGCAGCCCAGTTTGGTAAAAAATCCTACCCAAGCAGGTACGCCAGAGGACACAGTCAAGCAAGCACTTGATACTCTATATTATGGCGATGTCAAGCAGGCCGCGAGCTATTATAAAGTCGACATGGCAAACTTCATTGATGAGCTTGCTAAGACCCAATATGCTTTTCAACAGACAGTAGAAGGCGTTAGCATTACGGATACTAAATACAATAGCGATAAAACCCGTGCCACTATCTCAGGTGAGCTGAGGTTAAAAGACCAAAGTGAGCCTGCACCCTTGACCTATGAGCTACAAAAAATAAATGGCGAATGGAAAATTTTGGGTTAGAAGCATTACGCGCAAAGAATGAGAAGCAATAGTAATGAGGCTAATATTTGTCTCAACTCTTCACATTCATTTAGCCAATGCTGTCGTTTTACCTAACATGACCACGTCAGCGATAAAGCCTTCCATATCACAAACTTGTGGCATATAGCCCCATTGCTCAAAGCCAAGCTTATAAAATAAACCTAGGCTTGGTTGGTTATGAGCAAAGACAAGCGCTACCACGTTTTTAATATCTAGGATTGGCGCTTGAGTTAACATCCAGCGGGTTAATAAGCTACCAAGCCCTCTCCCCTGATAATCTTGGTGCAAATAAACACTAATTTCACTACTGATATGGTAAGCAACACGCGCATATAAATCACTAAAACTACCCCAAGCTATAATAGGGGGTGATTGAGTCATTTGAACGCTTTGATCGCTTCCACAAATAGCCTTTACGGTTCTAACCACATAAATTGGACGGGTGGGATTGTTGAGGTGCTCATCAAACCAAGCTGCGCGTTCCTCAGTAGTGACCGGTACTAAATTGGCCGTGGCCTGTTTGCCGGCGATACTTTGGTTATAAATTGCCAAAATAGCGGACAAATCCTCAATACCTGCACGCTGCACTATAAATTGGTCATTAAGCTTATCTATCATTAATATAGGCGGCGCAGCGTTAATATCAGACATAATAGTTCTCATAATTAGTGATTTATAGTTATACCAAACCCAAAAAACAGGCTAACTTTATCAGACTCTTTAAGCCTACTACTGTAGTGCTTGTACTTGTCGCCTTCGTTATCTTTAGTTTTTGGAAAGGGTACTAATAAGGGGACATTAGAAATGGGGCGTTAAAGAGGGACCTTTAGTAATGTCAGCATGGCTATTTTACTTTATAATGGCTGGCTTTAGACACCTCAACTTTTATTAATGATGTGTTTTTTATTTTTTATTTGGTCTTATCATAGCTGTAAATTTATGAATACCTATTTTCTTGAGCAACTGATTGCGTTACCAAACACGGCGCCTACGGATACCAGCCTAATAGAGCTAGCGCCTTGTGTGCTCACTATCGGCAACTTCGATGGTGTCCATCTGGGTCATCAAGCGATGCTCGCCCAAGTGCGCGCGTTGGCGGACGAGCAAAAGCTGAGCGCGGCGGTAATGATCTTCGAGCCACAGCCACGTGAGTTTTTTGCACCGGCGACTGCCCCTGCGCGCCTGACTACTCTAGCAGAGAAACAAGCCTTACTAGCAGAATATAGGGTCGAAACCTTAATCGTAGCCAGTTTTGATACTGATTTTCGTTCACTGTCTGCACAAGCGTTCGCCGATCTTTTAGCGCAGCGTCTAAATGTACAGGCATTAGTATTAGGCGATGACTTTCGCTTTGGTCATGATCGTACTGGTGACAGTCAATTTTTGCGTAACTATGGCTTACACGTAACCAACCTACATACAGTCACTGACGACAACCTTATTAATAAAAATACTGCCGAGCGTATCAGCTCAACCCGCGTTCGTGATTTATTATTAGCAGGTGATATCTCCGCCGCCAATCAGCTACTTGGACGTGATTACGCTATCACTGGCTTAGTGATTGGTGGAGACAAGATTGGTCGTACCATGAATTTCCCAACTGCTAATATCGACTTGGCGCGACTAAAACCTGCCTTGCACGGTATCTTTGCGGTCGATGTGGTGCGTCTTGATAAGTATGGAAAAATCATACCTAACGGACTCACTACATTAGCAGAAAATAAACAAACGGGTGTGGCAGGTCTGCGCTCGCATAGTTTATTTGGTACGGCTAGTGTTGGCACCAGACCCTCCGTCGATAAAGAGCGTGACTGGCGCTTAGAAGTACATTTTCCGCAGTTCCATGCGGACTTATATGAACAAACATTACACGTACGATTTTTGCATTTTTTACACGGCGAACGTCATTATGACGGTCTTGAGGCTCTAAAATCTGGCATCAATAACGATGTGCAGGATTTGCTTGAATGGCGTGCGCAGCAGCCTGATTAACAAGTTGAGTGTAATACGAAAACAAAACCCACAAACCTAAACGTTGTGGGTTTTTTAGTTAATAATTTTTATTAATTTAGAATATTTCAGTCAATAATGGACAATTAGGCGTCTGGGTGCATACGTACATTTAAATCATCAATAATCTCGACCCACGCCGCGTCTTTGGTCCACTCTTCTTGTAAGAACATGCGTTGACTGTCTGTCCAAACTCTAGATTCTGTTAACTTTTCGCCTTTTGCCAACTGATGTTCTTCGACAAATTTATCGATAGCGTCATCTGAGCTTTCAAGCCCTAACTGAGCAAATAAATCGTTAATGCTATAATCTGGTTCACCTAACATTCTTTTTCTCCTCGAGTGTTCTTGATTAATTATTTTGGTTTGTTTTTTATATCTAAACTTTTAAATACCTATTTAGTGTAGCAAAGCTTATTTCAAAAGCTGTTATTCAACGTTATCAGTTATGTTAACGCCTTTTATATTAGCGTCCCTGTAATAGCAAAATTCAAGAGCCAAAAAAGCCCTCAAATTTAAGAGGGCTTTTCTATTTTAAATTACTGGCCTCTTTTAATAACAAGCCAGCAAATCAACAATTTATCTAACGACTTATGGTAGTAGATGGGATACTGCGTCACGCTCTTCGCTAAGCTCTTGCTCAGTGGCAGCCATCTTCTCTTTTGAGAAGTCTGATGACACATCAACGTCAGCAACGATAGACCAGTCGCCATTTTTGCAAGTACAAGGGAATGAGTAAATCAAGCCTTCAGAGATACCGTATTCGCCATTAGAGTAAACGGCCATTGATACCCAATCGTTATCTTCAGTACCCATTACCCACGTACGCACGTGTGCAATAGCCGCATTCGCAGCAGAGGCTGCAGAAGAGGCGCCACGTGCTTTAATAATTGCCGCACCGCGCTGTTGTACTTCTGGGATATAAGTGCTTTCGTACCAGTCGCGATCAACTAAATCTAGAGCTGGCTTGCCGTTTACGGTACAAGCAGTCAAATCAGGATACTGAGTCGATGAATGGTTGCCCCAGATGATCATTTTTTTCACGTCATTAATGGTGCTGTCAGTTTTACCAGCCAACTGCGCCATGGCGCGGTTATGATCTAAACGAGTCATGGCAGTAAAATTACGTGGGTCTAGATCTGGTGCATTACGCTGAGCGATTACAGCATTAGTATTAGCAGGGTTACCCACAACCAATACTTTAACATCACGGCTAGCCACGTCATTAAGTGCTTTACCTTGCGCTGAGAAAATCGCAGCGTTGGCTTCTAGCAAGTCTTTACGCTCCATACCTGGGCCACGAGGACGCGAACCAACAAGTAAAGCATAGTCGATATCTTTAAAGGCGACATTAGCATCATCAGTTTGCACGATACCTGCTAGTAAAGGAAATGCACAATCTTCTAATTCCATGACCACACCTTTAAGTGCGTCAAGTGCTGGGGCGATTTCAAGTAATTGCAAAATAATCGGCTGATCTTTACCTAGCATCTCACCAGATGCAATACGAAAAAGCATGGCATAGCTGATATTACCAGCGGCACCAGTTACGGCAACACGTACAGGCTGTTTCATAGAATAGTCCCTAATTGATTATTAGATAGTTTTGTCATATTTTCAGACACAGTCATTTTAGACTTTCATTACCCTTTTAGACATAGTCATGTTGAATATAGTCTCACTACAGGGTAATGGTCATAAACCGAAAGCTAGTGTAGCACTTCGTTTGGTGAATCGTCTAGGGACAATACCGTGCTTGCTGGCGTCTATATTGTTACATTTTATACAGTCAAAATTTTATGACTAGAAGGGAGTTTATAAAGACAAGTCATGAGAAGGGCTTAAAAAATGATCAAAGGGCAATTTTATTGAGTGAGAACCTTTTAAGTAAGACTTTCATAATTAGAGTCGTCAATGCCGTATTATTTGCCACCTGAGATGATAAAGTTTGAGCCGCAATTGTCTACTACATTGTTACAGCTGCCAAATTCGCCGCCTTCATAACAAACGTGAACATCGGTAAGTATCGTCTGGCGACGAGTGCCAGCTTGGCAAATTAAGTCAATACTAGAGGACGTCATGCCACTGTTTAGACGGGTCATTTGCGCAATGAATCGCGATTTGGAGACGGTATAACTGTTGCCTGTGTTCAGCTCACTGGGTAATTTCAACTCTCCAGCAAGGTTAACGATTTGACGAAAGTAACTGCTCGCACTCAGCGGACTACAAGCACCGTAATACTGCCAAACTTGGGTACGAACAGTAATATCTGGCATGATGCGATTAACAACTTTTAGCTGTAAGGGCGTTAGGCGTGTCTCGCTACCTCGTCCACAACGCTCACCATAACCAAGATCGAGACCAGATACTGTTAAAGAATAACCCTCTAAACACTGGCGCATACGAGCACGCGAAGGTTGAAGACTACACAATGCGGGGGTCATCTCAATCATCAATACCCGTTGTCCAGTCTTAACCGCACTAGCGGCATGTGCGGGTAAAGCAAACACAGGTAGCAAAAATAAACCGACAACACTAAATAGGGTATGACGTCTATACTTAGTTTTTTTACCCGTTATGCTGCCATCTATCTTTTCTGGTAGCGGTGTTTTTTCTGGTGGCTGTGCTTCTAAAGCATTCCACATTCGTGTGTGCGCAGATAACTGACGTCCGTTCTGTAATAATATCGGCAAATTTAAATGTTTTTTTATCATAAGTAACTTTTGTTGTAAGTAACAAGTGTCATAAGTAATACGGCATTTAGCAGTTATCAAACAGGGGCTATAAGTTCAGATTATAAGGTTCAAAATTCATAGCACTCAAAACTTACAGTGCTCAAGATATAAAAACTAAATAATCTAATAACAAGACCGTTTTAGAAAAATACGGACGCTAACTAACATAATGGTAGCAAAATGCTTTTTTTAATCTATAGCAAAAACGTAAATTCAAGGTTAATCTTTCAATGATGACAACCACAAAGTTGTCATTGTTAAAAAATATCTAAAAATTAGCCAGTTGTTTTAAAATGAAGCGGGAATCGTACCCATACGCTGACTTATTGGCTGAGAACGCCCCAGTAGACTACTATAAATAGTGGCATTTTCCATCACATGCTTGACGTAATTACGAGTCTCAGGATAAGCAATCGATTCGACATACTGATCGGCAGCAAGTGCGCCATAAGTTGGCTGCCAGCGCTTAGCGTTGTTAGGGCCAGCATTATAGCCCGCAGTTGCAAGTACCGGCTGATAGTTCAGCTTCCCTAAGATATCACTCATATACCAAGTACCATAGCGAATATTAGTATCGCCGCTGTTCGCACCGCTAGCACTATACGACTCACCTAAGTTACGGGCAATGTATTTTGCCGTATCGGGCATAATTTGCATCAAACCACTGGCTCCGACATTAGAGCGTGCTGAGGGTACAAAGCGGCTCTCTTGGCGCATGATACCATAGGCCCATGCTGGATCAATTCCGGCTGACTGACTGTAGCGCACAACCGCATCTTGGTGCGGCATTGGATGCGATAGCGCCAAACTATTGGCATTATCAGTATTATCAATGGCGTAGATAGCGCGATCAAGCCAGCCCATGTCATGCGCTTGGCGAGCAGCAGCAATAATCAGATTGTCATCACGATTATCACGCGCCACTTTCACCGCCCAGTTCCACTCTCGATTGGCATAAGCGCGGCTGGCATCTGCGTTGTATAAGGCAAATGCGCGAGCGAAACTTGCGTCTTGCATGACACGCGCACGATCCGCAGCACTCACATTGGGTAAGTTGCTACCACCCAAGCGACCAGCGTCAAAACGTTGACCGACTTTATCTTTTGCCATCAACCCATAATATTCATTACTGTTAGCCAAATGCTGATACATCTTTTTGGCGATATTACGCTTGTTACCATCGCTTGATTGCTCATGAGCTCGCGCTAGCCAATACTGCCATTGACCAGACTTTTGAGTTTCCGCATCCATCTGTGATATAGCTTCGACGATATCATCCCAGCGGCCAAACCGAATAGCAGCCTTAGCATAGTCTTCAGCTTCTTCAAAATTAAAGTCATCATCTAAGCTGCTACGGAACCAGTCAACGGCTTCAGAGTTAAAACCATCATCAGTATTGTGGCTCATACGCTGAACCCCAAGGATTCGATAAGCATAACGACGTGTCTCATCATTCAACAGTCGTGCTGCGCGCTGATTGTCTTGCTTGACGTCAAAATCCACTTGCATCGCCGCCTCGCGATAGGACTTATCTGCGATACGTCCGATGGCATATAAATACAGATATTGATTGATCTGGCTATTCGGCTGCATGCCGAAGCGACTAAGGAACGCGCTTGGATTGAGCTGAATCTCACTCAATGCCGAATAGGCAATCGGTGTACCCAAGCGTGACGATAGCGCCATAATGTCGCCGGTCTTACCTTTACGTAGCATACGCTTGAGACGGGCTGCACGATCTTGATTGCTAATCAGCGCGTTATTATTCATCTCCGTTGCCAGCTGTTCGCACAAAGCTGGCTGCTTTAAGGTAGTCAACCAAACGTCTGACTTTTCGGCCAGCGCACGCATGGTATCGCCGCCGTTATTAAAGCCAAGCCCAATCGCACAGCGCTCACTACTGTCCGCATTGGTGATTAAGTTCGCCACTTGGCGTACGGAGGCGTAATCACCTGATGCCGCTTTGGTCTCAGCAAAATCTGCTACTAGCTTTTCTGCCATAACGGTATTGGGATATTGACGTACAAACTGTGATACCGCCGCCGAGCTTTGCTCATTCAAATCTAAGTTCATGCGCCAGTAAGTGGGGTACATGGCAAATAAGCCACCGCTCATCAACTGCTCATAGTTATATAGCGCACTAATGTCACCGCGATCTGCTGCCTGTGCTGCAGCGGTAAAGGAGTCGATGCTGTTGTCCTGCTGGTAGCTACCACCATAAGGCGCCGGCTCTGCACAGGCCACCTGTGATAAACCGAGCGCGCTCAGGGCTGTTGCCAAGCTCAGCGCACCAACGCGCAGCGAGCTAACATTAAAGGGCCTAGAGCCACGGCTTGCGGTAGATTTAAGCATGACGTTGTGGTCATAACTGTTGCCATGAATGGGTTTGGCAGCGCGGCACTTAATCATACTTAACTCTCTTTATCATTTTGGGGGTTATTTATTATTTGGCTTTTTGGTAGCTGATTCTTCAATCACTTATTTTTTAATAGCGGGCTTAGTAATGGGAGTTTTTAGTCTTAGGTGCTAATACTAGGTCTTCGTATTGTATAGTTAATACTTAATAAAGTAGATATGCTAAGAGTTACATGCGGCTGGCAAATCAACAAGATGGGCTAGCAAGGTAACGCTTATCATACTATATTCGTTCAACTTTCAACCAGCTTCCTTACCATTTATAAATAAATAGGACAGCGACGCGTAACACGGAGGTGATATGACAGTAAAATATGACTATAAGCCGACGGCGTTCTCCAAATACGTACTAAATCCTTGATAAGCAATTGATACTATTATAAATAATTTATCCCAATTATAATCGATAGCGTGCATTAGAATGACAGTTACTTTTCACATTAGGTGATGGTTATGATAAAATACGCCACCCATAATGGCCTTGTGCCGCTATATTTTATAGCTCTGTTTTACAATCATGGATTTTGCTTATGAGTGTTTCTGTATTTGACCCCCGTATTGAGACTGCACCCAACACGTCTGCTGTCAATGCACTCGTAGCGCCTCTTGTAGAACCAGCATCAGCAGAAGCGCCAACCTCAATGACCAAAAAAGTCTTTATCACCACCCAAGGCTGTCAGATGAATGTCTATGATTCTGGCAAGATGCTGGACGTGCTGGGCGACTCGCACGGTATGGAAGTGACCCATAATATTGATGAAGCCGATGTGCTGCTGATGAATACCTGCTCAATCCGAGAAAAAGCACAAGAAAAAGTATTCTCAGAACTGGGCCGCTGGCGCAAACTAAAAGAAAAACGCCCTGACTTAGTCATTGGCGTTGGCGGCTGCGTGGCCTCACAAGAAGGCGATAATATCCAAAAGCGTGCCCCTTACGTAGATATGGTATTTGGCCCGCAAACGTTACATCGTTTGCCAGAGCTATATGATCAATCAAACGAGCAGCGTGATATTGCACCTAAGAATCGTATTGGCACGATTGATATCTCGTTCCCCAGTATTGAAAAGTTTGATTTCTTACCGGAACCACGAGTAGAAGGGTTTAAAGCCTTTGTTTCTATCATGGAAGGCTGCTCAAAGTATTGCTCATTTTGCGTGGTACCTTATACGCGCGGTGAAGAATTATCGCGCCCGCTTGATGATGTGTTGGCCGAAATTGACAGTTTGGCTGCTCAAGGGATTCGCGAGATTAACCTGTTGGGTCAAAACGTCAATGGCTATCGCGGCGAAAAAGACGATAGCAGTATTTGCCGCTTTGCCGAGCTACTGCATTATGTGTCACACGTGGACGGCATTGAGCGTATTCGTTATACCACCAGCCATCCGCTAGAATTCACTGACGATATCATTGATGCTTACGCTCAACTGCCACAACTAGTATCACATTTACATCTGCCAGTACAAAGTGGTTCAAATGCGATATTGGCTGCGATGAAACGCAACCATACTATTGACGTTTACATCAATCAAATTAACAAACTTAGAGCCATCCGCCCTGATATTTATTTGTCGAGTGACTTTATCATTGGCTTTCCTGGTGAGACTGATGAAGACTACCAACAGACGCTGCAACTGGCAAAAGACTTAGACTTTGATCACTCTTATAGCTTTATTTACTCTAAGCGTCCCGGCACGCCAGCAGCAGAGCTGCCGGATGATGTCAGCTTTATTACTAAAAAACAGCGCTTAGCTGAGTTCCAAAAGGTCATTATAGACTCTACTCTACAGAAATCTCATGACATGGTTGGTACGACAGCACGAGTATTAGTCGAGCAAGTGGCCAATCGCCATCCTGATTGCTTAATTGGTACCGCAGATAATACACGTACCGTGATGTTTGAATACGACCCTGAAAAGATGGATGAGCTATTGGGTAAAATCGTTAGCGTCCGTATCACCAGTTTTGTCAGCCCGCATATGGTGAAAGGTGAGCTTCTAGATATATTGGCTTAGGTTGGCTTACACTTAGTCGAACGCGTATTATCGTTAAAACCATAAAGTATAAAAAAAGCTGCTAAGACCTTGCTCTTAGCAGCTTTTTTTATACTTTATCTTTCCATATTTTCAAAAATTTAGGGTTAATAACTATTCCTAAGCAAAGCTCAAACCCTCAAATACATACTTAAGCCATAAAACTATTCACAACATCAACCAATAAGGCGGCGGCAATTAGAATGAAGATAACGCCGCAACCCCGATTGAGCCAAGCCAAGCGCTCACCAACATCCAGCCAGCCTGCTAGCTTTTTGCCACCAAAGGTATAGATAATCTGCCATGTCGTCTCACTTAAAAACAGCCCTAAAGTTAGTAGGATATATTGTGGCCATAGTGGCGCACTGAAATTAATAAATTTAGGAAAAAAGGCGGCAAAAAATAAAATTGCCTTTGGATTAGATAGTGATACCCATATACCTGTTCGAAATAGTATCCAATCACTGGGCGCTGACTTGACTGCGGCACTAGATAACGAGCGCGGTGAAGGGATATCAGACTTACCAAAGTTCACTGTCAGCTCAGCGTTAACCTCTGCACTCATGGCACTAGCATCGTCCATCAAACTGCTATTGTCTGCCGCATCGCGCCATGAGCTGATACCCAAATACACTAGATACAACGCCCCGATAGTCTTAATAACAGTCAGCAGCCACGGTGACTGCCGACTGATGACATCCAGACCCAGTAACGTAGAAAGTAGCAGGATAAACAAACCTAGGCTCAGCCCAGCAAGCGTCCATAGCGTGCGCTTGACCCCGTAGTTCAAACCATATTGAAACGCCAGCAACATATTTGGGCCAGGGGTTGCTGAAATAAAGAACGTACTTGCAAAAAATACTGCCAACAGATGCCAAGACATCAACCAACCCCTAGGTTATCATTTGAGAACATTTAATTTAAAACCGTACTACTTGATCTAGAACTATGCTACGGCAAACACTTTGGCTATAAAAAATAAACACTGCCATGAAGACGGTGTTTTTTATTTCTAATGAGCATGCAATTTAATCAATCTTATACATCATTCAATCCTACATAAACCTTGTCTCAAATGCAATTTAGCAGAAATAAACCAGCGCATCTAATCGCCTGCAAATAACCGAATCAAAATTTAATTAACAGCAGCTTTGTAATAAACGCTGTAAGAAGCCATCACAGCGCTCAATCTCGCTCAACTCCACATACTCATCTGCTTTATGCGCTTGCTCAATGCTGCCAGGACCACAAATAATTGTTGGAATACCCGCATTGGTAAACTGACCGCCTTCGGTCGCATAGGCAACCTTATGACGCTTATTGTCTGCCACCAGTGACGATATCAGCTGCTGTAGCTCAGCGCTGTCATTATCAGTCATCGCTGGCACCCTTACTTCTTGAAGTAGCTCAATACCGGTCTCAGGCGCACGTGCTTGCATTTGCGCGGTGAGCTCAGCAACTTTAGCTTGAATAGGCGCTAAGATATCGTCTTGAGTCATGTGCGGCAAATTACGATAATCAAAGGTAAACTCACAAAAATTCGGCACGATATTGGTCGCAGTGCCGCCTTGTATTGTGCCTACTGATAAAGTTGAATACGGCACATCGAACAGGGCATCGTTATCGTTGCGGTCGCTTAACTCTTCAGCTAAGGTATCGACATAGCTGACCAAACGGCTGGCATAACTGATCGCGTTAACCCCTTGCGACGTTAATGAGGAATGCGCCGATTTCCCATGTACACGGCAGCGATAAATGGCAATGCCCTTATGCGCGACTACTATAGTCATATTAGTCGGTTCACCAACGATACAATACTCTGGTGTGATACCACGGGCTTTTAGGTCTGCTAATATTAATGGTGCACCTAAGCAGCCGACTTCTTCGTCAAACGATAATGCCAAATGTAGCGGACGACGCAACTGACCATTTTTAGACAACAGGGCTGCCTGTGGCAACAGACTTAGCGCGCAAGCAATAAAGCCTTTCATATCGCAAGCGCCACGCCCGTATAGCCGAGTCTCACGGATCGTAGCGGTAAATGGCTCAGACGTCCATTCTTGACCATCGACTGGCACCACATCGGTATGACCCGACAGCACTAAGCCGCCATTAACTATTTCAGCGTTTTCTCCTGCTGGGACCGTGACAAATAAATTGGCTTTATTTTTTGCCTTATTAAAGGTCACTGCTACTGTCAACCCTAGTTGCTCACAATAAGCCTGAACGTCGTCAATTAACGCCAAGTTTGAATGCCGACTGACGGTATCAAAACCAATTAAACGTGTGATCCAGTCGATACTTTGCTCGGGATAAGACGTGATAGATTTGGGTTGAGTGTCGCTACTTTTGAAAGCCATTGAACATCCTTATTGAGTAAAAGTGATATTAAGATTGCGGTCATTAATCCTTTTGATGCAAACGCTTATGCAATTGCTTAATCTCATTATCTAAGCCTTCAATCGGACCTTCAACTGGCACATTAGGCGCCACTTCTTGAATTGATAAACTATTAATAGGCGAAGACGATTCTACGCCCAGCTCTTTCATCCACTTGCCCAACTGTTTTGAGGAGCTAATATAGACAATACGCCCAAGACCTGCCCAAGCATGAGCCGCTGAGCACATCGCACAATGTTCGCCTGAGGTATAAATCATAGCTTTGGCACGCGCTTCTGGAGTCATATTCTTTGCTGCCCATCGTGCGACTGCAATCTCAGGATGATAAGTCGCATCGACCGTATTATCACGGTTGCGGTCTTCATGTAGTACTTTGCCTTCGGCATCTACCAGTACGCTACCAAACGGCTGATCACCGGCGGCTAAGGCTTCAGCGGCAAGCTCAACACAGCGGCGCAAATGTTGCATATCAGTATCAGTTGTCATTATTTTATTCTCCTTGTTATCTTTTTAATGAAAACATCAGTCTAAACGCTAAACACAACGCTCGCAACACGGTACCCAGAGGCATAATGTTGCGAGCGGCATAAAGCGTCATAAATACTGTTCAAAAAAGCTAATGTATAATCAGCCTCTTTGAATCATTCTGACTACGACATTTTGACTATGAGGGGTTATTTTGATTCATTACATCAACCACTGGTGGCATAGGTTTTGGCATTTTGCCTTGCGCTTGACGCTCTTTGGTGGTTTTTGCATCCATTTTCAGCCCTGAAATCAACGCCAAATCTTTGACAGCCTTACGCTTACGTGTGGCAAAACTAACAGGCACCATCCGCGCAAACTCATAAATATAAAGATAAGATTCTTCACCGCCCTCAAAATCCTCATCATCTTCAAGACGAATAGCGCCAATCTTGGCTAAATCCATGAGCATCTCGTTTTCTTCAGCAGTCAAACCGCAATCAGTAATACCAAAGCCGGTCATAAAGCCGTTAGCCCACTGTTTCAGCGCCATCACACGCTCGTATAAGTCATGTTCATCATCCGGTATCAGTGGCATAAATGAATAGGCGTCCTCTTTATCTTTCAGCTGAAATACCGTATCTTCTGCTTCTTCAGTCAGCAACGTGAGCGCAGGCTCCGGTAGTGGCGCAAAACTGAGTTCATCAAAAACCGTCGCCCAGCCTTGCTCATCGGGGGCATTACAGGCAGTCATAAGACCAGTCATTAAGCCGTGCACCTCACTAATAGACACATCAGTCCATTCCTCAAACGCTTCAGCCCAAGTGTTCCAGCCAGAGATATTATCATTCATAAAGGGTATCCTAGTAGTTAATTAATGGTTGTCAATTACACTCATTGATCGGTGGTAGTCGCCGCCCTACGATATAGGCAGCGATAATATTAATACAAGTGAAAAACAGCAGCACAGTACGTGCAATTACTTTGTTGATATAGATATTATGCGGTCACCTATGGCATTATTAAACGCACAGACCAAAATTCATTCACGCTCACTGGTTAAGGATAAAAACTGACTATGTATGATCAACTTAAATTATTAGAAAAAGCGATACTCGACATCAAGAAGCAGTATCAGCTTGTCAGTGCTGAACTGAGCAATCTCAAACAACAACCCAATACCGATCCAAAAGAATTGTCTGCGCTTAAGACCAAACTAGATAGCAGCTATACAGAACGTGATAGCGCCAAAAAACAGCTGGGCGATCTCGACAAGCGCTATCAAAGCCTGGCCGAAGCGCATCATATGATTGGAGAAGAACAAGATAAATTACAAAAGCAGCTGATCGACTTGCAACAACAAAACAGTGAGCTACAGCAGCACAATAAGGACCTTCAACAGCAAAGTCGTGAGATGCAACAACAAAACAGTGATCTCAAGCAGCAAAATAGCGATATCAAACAACAGAATCATGACCTGCAAGAAAAAAACCAGTTGGCAGCCGAGCGCACACAAGTGGTGTTAAAACGGTTGACGCATATTGATCAAATAGAAGGCTGATGAACGATTGACGAAGGTTTGCTAAAAGCTTAATAGCACCTTTGCCTCTCAAAAAACGAGTTTATACTTTTAACGCTTTGCTTATTTACCTTAATTAACTATTCACTTTCATGACGATACTTTGTAGGACTTATTATGACCGACAACACTAGCAACTCTGATCAAAACTCGCCGCTTGAAAACAAAAAAGCGGCCGCACCCGCGGATCAAACTAAGCGCCCCCTACCCCAAAATGTCACCCCCAATAAGATAAACGCTGAACAAGCAACAACAGGTAGCAGCACAGCAGCTACTAAAACCCCTGAACCACAAATGAAAAAAGTCGATATTGCCATTGCCGGTATAACCTATGCAATTTTCTGTCCTATTAATGAAGAAGAGGAATTACGTTCAGCCGTCTATTACATTAATAACTTTGTTCTGGATATCAAAAGAGAAGCGCCAAACTTAGGCCAAGAAAATCTACTGGTACTATGTTGCTTGAATTTATACGAAAAAATCAATGCTCATAAAAAGACCAGTGATAATCACCGTCATGAGAACAAACAATCAGAGGCGCTATTGAGCAAAATTATGAAAGATGCGCAATCTGTCTTATAAGTCTAAAACTCTCACGAGTATTTCTTACCCGCATGAAAGTCAGCTTGATGCTCGTAATTACAAAAGAATAGCTCATTGCTGACATTGCCGCTATTAGTAACGTTGTTAGTATCGTTATTGGTATGAATAGTCGCCTCTGTCGCTGCGGTGGAATTAGTCTCAACGACACCGCGATACTCAGCCAAGCTATGACCACAAAAATTGCAATGTCGAAGAGTGGTCACGTCGCCTTCTTTTGGCATCATGCTCCTCGGAGCTCGCGGGTACATGAACTTATAAAAACCCCACATCGAAATCCAAACTATAATTATTATAATAATAACGGCTGCCACGGCAGTGCTCCCTCGAGTAATAGTGATTGAACTATAAATAATGGATATTGTATAAAGTCTACTGTAAATCGTGCCCTTAGCACAATCATTGGGCTATTTAATTACTAGCAAGCTTAGCAAACTTTGTTATTTATGAATCATATTTGCACAAAAAAACTGGCTTAGCAGGGCCAGTTTTTTTGTGCAAATATGATTACTTATTCATAAAAATACGATTACAACTGTAGCTCACTAATATCAGCAACCGTTAGGAACAACGCACGTAGCTGTTTCAGTAACGCTAAGCGATTCTTCTTAAGCGCCGCATCTTCACTATTGACCATGACACTATCAAAGAATTGCGTCAATGGCTCATCTAAGCTGGCCAAGGTTTGCAATACCTGCGTGTAATTAGCCTCTTCTAGCAATGGCGTTACATCCGTTTGCGCTTGACGGACGGCACTATATAACGCCTGTTCAGCAGGCTCAGACAGTAGCGATTCATCGACGCTATCAGCGACTTCTCCCTCAGATTTGGCTAAAATATTAGCCACGCGCTTGTTAGAATCAGCAAGCATTGAAGCTTGTGACAACTCACTGAACGTCTGCACCGCACGAATACGCTGATCAAAATCAAGTGGCATATGCGGATTAATCGCTTGTACCGCCTGAATGGTATCGACGCTGACACCTTGCTCAGTATACATCGCGCGATAGCGTGAATTTAAGAACGCCATTACCTTAGTAAAAGTATCACCCATCTTACTAATCTTGCTACCTTCAGCGCTGACATAGTTCTTTATCGCTTGCTCAACTAAGGCTACTAAATTAATCGGTAGCTGCTTTTCAATCAAAATACGCAAGATACCAATCGCTGAGCGACGTAAGCTGAATGGATCTTTTGAGCCGGTAGGCGCTTGATCTATCGCAAAAATACCGACCAAAGTATCCAAGCGATCTGCAAGTGCCAGACAAATTCCGATAGGCGTTTGCGGCAGCACATCACCACTGAATTTCGGTAGATATTGTTCTTCTAAGCTAGCAGCAACGGTTTCAGATTCATTATTAAGGCGCGCATAATAGGTACCAGCAATACCTTGCAGTTCAGGATATTCACCAACCAACGAGCTTGCCAAATCTGCTTTAGACAAAATAGCAGCGCGTGCAGTCTCATCAATATCAATTTTCTGACCTTGCTGCTGTAGCAATGCGGCAATAAAAGCAGCCAGCTTAGCGATACGTTCAGACTTTTCCCAAATAGTACCCAATTGATCTTGGAACACACGGGTTTTTAAACTTTCAGTTAAAGCAAATAAAGGCTGCTTTTGATCTTGTAAGAAAAAGAACTCAGCATCAGCCAGACGCGGACGAACGACCTTTTCATTACCCTCAATGATTTGATTGGGGTCTTTAGATTCTATATTGGTGATAAAAATAAAATATGGCTGCAGCTTGCCGTCTTTATCGGTGAGACAAAAGTATTTTTGATCCGCTTGCATGGTTGAGATAAGCGCTTCTTGTGGTACTTGTAAAAAACGCGCCTCAAAGCTTGCCCGCAAGGCAATCGGAAAATCGACCAATGCCGTGACTTCATCTAATAAGTCTTGCGGCACTATCGCATCAGCATTCACTTCATCTGACAGTGCTTTGACTTGGTTTTTGATTAGCATTTGACGCTTATCAAAGTCAGCCACAACTTTCAGGCTGTCTAATAATGCCTCGTAATCATTGGCGTGATTAATCATATGATAATCTGGGCTATGAAAACGGTGTCCACGTGTCTGCTGACCTGTCTGATGGCCTTGGATAACACCATCGATGAGGGTGTCATCTTGCATCAACACTACCCATTGAACAGGACGCACAAATTCATCTCGGCTCGCACCTGAACGCATACGCTTAGCAATCGGTAGATTATCGAGTGCCGTTTGGAAGATAGCTGGCAGCAGCTCAGCGGTCGCCTTGCCATGAACGGTTTGCTCATAGCCGACATAGTCGCCTTTATCAGTATTAATAGTAATTAGCTCACTTGCTTCAATACCCAAACCTTTAGCAAAACCCATTGCGGCACGTGAAGGATTACCCTCAGCATCGAAGGCAGCTTTAATGGCTGGGCCGCGTTTTTGCTCAGCGCGATCTGGCTGCTTGTCGCTAATACCTTGAATCTGCAACGCCAAACGGCGCGGTGCGGCAAAGGCTTTCATACTATCAAAACTGATGTCAGCTTCTGTTAATTGTGCAGTGACGCTCGCTTGTAGCGCATCACGTAAGGGTTTTAGGCTTTTTGGGGGCAACTCTTCACACCCCAGTTCAAATAAGATGGTGGTCATGGGATGCTCCTATTTATTGTTGTTATTTTTGGTGGTTTTGTTCTCGACAGAGTTACTTTTATCAGCAGCGTTATCGGTTACTATTTCAGCTTCTTCTTTGGGCAAATACTTATCCAAAGCCGCTTGGCGATGGTCATCATCCGCCAATGGGAAGCCCAGTTTTGCCCGCGCCTCAACGTAACCGAAAGCAACCTTCCGCGCCAATGTACGTACCCGCAGAATAAAGCGCTGACGCTCAGTCACTGAAATAGCACCACGAGCATCAAGTAAGTTAAAGGCATGTGAAGCTTTTAACACCATCTCATACGCGGGTAACGGCAGTCCGGCATCAACTAATTTATCCGCTTGCTGCTCGTAAAAGTCAAACAGCTCAGACATTTTAGGCACATCAGCGTGCTCAAAGTTATAAGTCGACTGCTCTACTTCGTTTTGATGGAACACGTCGCCATAGGTTACACGGCCAAATTCACCATCTGCCCACACTAAGTCATAAACACTGTCTACACCCTGCACATACATGGCCAGACGCTCAAGACCGTAGGTAATCTCACCAGTGACGGGGAAACATTCGATGCCACCCACTTGCTGGAAGTAGGTAAACTGCGTGACTTCCATACCGTTTAGCCAAATTTCCCAACCCAGACCCCACGCGCCTAGCGTTGGCGACTCCCAGTTGTCTTCAACGAAACGCACATCATGTACCAAAGTATCAATACCAATCGCTTTCAATGAGCCTAAATATAGCTCTTGAATATTGGGTGGATTGGGTTTGAGTACCACTTGGAACTGATAATAATGTTGTAAGCGGTTGGGGTTATCGCCATAGCGCCCATCGGTTGGACGGCGTGACGGTTGCACATAAGCAGCATTCCAGCGCTCAGGGCCCAGCGAGCGCAAAAAGGTGGCAGTATGAAAAGTACCCGCGCCCACTTCCATATCGTAAGGCTGCAATATCACGCAGCCCTTATCAGCCCAGTAATTTTGTAGGGTTAGAATCAAATCTTGAAAAGTCATCGGTTCAGAATTCATAGCTTGGGAAGTCATAAGAAAATCACTGTGGAATTAGTATTATTAGACATAACTTGATAGCGTTCAGGCGCAACGTTCGTATAGCCCATTTATCTACGTATGTGTTTACCTGCTCACCTTACTAAAAAATGGCTATTTTATCTATATTTACAGTAACTAAATTTATATCTCAGTTAGAACCCTACTTAAAGCTGCAACTAGAGTTGCCTATAAGAGCTAAAAAAAGAAACCTCAAACGACAAAAAAAATACCCAGATGAATTAACATCTGGGCAGGAGGAAAAGTATATCACGGTATCCTGTTTAGACAGGCTTTTTGTTTTTTATGGGACATTATCTTCAAACTTAATCTTCAAACTTAGTTTTCAAGCTTAATCTTCAATCTTATTTTTTACTAACTCTTCTTCATTAAACTTAATTTTTATCAAATATTTACTGGTAAGACTGGTTAGAAGCTTTTGGCATAACAATCCATAAAACGATATAGATAAGGATACCTGGAACGCCTGCACTCAATGAAGAAATGACCACAAATAATAGTCGCACCCACATCGGTGACCAGCCTACATATTCTGCGATTCCGCCCATCACACCTGCTATCATACGGTTGTTCTGTGAGCGATGTAATTTTGCTAATTTAGCCAAACCTCATACCTCTCTCTTGGATTATTCTATTTGAAATTTATTAAACTTATTTTTTCGATTTGTCATCAACGCTTTGATTATTTATTACTATTGTTAACTTACGAATAAGTATAGCAACTATTAATGCTTTATCTGTTGGCAGTGTAGGCGTGCTTTGTGAGTTTATGCTACCTAAGCTTGCCCTAATCTGTCATAAACGCCTGTAACTAGCTGATTTTAAATAATTATTTCAAAATATTTCAGAATTGGCTTTGTTGCGCCCATCTTTCCGCTATTTAACTTAAACTGCTTTAGATTATTATATTAAACATCAATACCTTATCGTCATCGTCTATAAAAAAGACTATTATTCTTGATTATAGTCATTCTTTAAGTTATGCAATATCGAATAAGTCATATCGAACGAGCTAAAGCGGCAGGGTATAAACTTGGTACTCAGTATAGCGGCTGTTTAAATAGGAAGATAAAACAACGCTCTATAAAAGAGTAGCACGCCACAAAATAGTCGGATTAACGATAAAGTAGCGCCTCTACTTACATCTGTTCATCAGAATAAGGTGAATTTTTACAATAACCTACCTGTAACGGCGCGCAAACCTTTATACCATGCTGATAAATAATTGATAAATAATTGATAAATAATTGATAGATAATTGATAGATAATTGATAGATAATTGATAGATAATTGATAGATAATTGATAGATAATTGATAGTTAATTGATAGTTAATTGATAGTTAATTGATAGTTAATTGATAGTTAATTGATAGTTAATTGATAGATAAATACAGAGTGATATAGGGATTATTATGTATGAGACTGGCTTAATGATTGGGCATTTTGAACCACTACATCTCGGGCAAATGCGCAGTATATTGGATGCCGCTGGGCAAGCGAAGGCTTTGCATATTGTCATCACGACTCACCCCTCACCGCACCCCGATTTTGCCATTACCTTACAAGACAAAGCACGATGGCTACAGATGGCCTGTGCGGAAATGCCGTTTATCAATATTCATACCAGCAATGAAATCGAACTACCCCTTCACGAGAACTTCGATGACGTTGTTATAGATAAGTCAGCTAGCAATGCTAAATTGCAGCGCTTAATCGATGCGCTAAGCTTGCCAGCAGAAACGGTACTGTTCGTTGCAGAAAATCATCCTTTGGCACCAAGCGAAACTCAAGAGCAGCTATTGCTAACGGTAGTGACTACTCCATTACAGCCTGAATTTGACTCTTACGCGATTGCTCTTGATCCTATTGCGCATTGGTCAGCTATCCATCCGCAGGCGCGCGGTGACTATACTAAAACGGTCGCCATTGTCGGCGGTGAAAGCTCAGGTAAGACCACCTTAGTGCATAAGCTCGCCAATTATTATGGCGCTAACTTTGTGCTGGAAATGGGACGGCTCTACGTAGGGACAGATTTAGGCGGTAGTGAGATTGGGCTACAATATAGTGATTATGCGCCGATTGCTCTTAATCATGCCCAAGCGATACGCGAGGCCGCTGCCATGGCGACAGCGCCGGTAACCATTATCGATACTGACTTTGTCACCACGCAAGCGTTCTGTGAAGAGTATGAAGGTCGTACGCATCCCTTCGTTGGGGCTTGTATTGATGAGTTCCGCTTAGACCATACGATTATGCTGGATAATAATGTCCCGTGGGTTGCTGATGGCATGCGCTCATTAGGTAATCCTGAGGCCCGCGGTCGCTTTGAGCAGCTATTATTAGACATCTTTACTCGACATAATATTCAGCCGCACATGATTACTGAACCCGATTATGATGCGCGCTATCAACAATCTTTAGATTATATTGATCAGCATATTTATGGTAAAAAATAAAAAAATTGTAACTCAAACTTTAAATAAATAACCCTTTAAAAATATAACCGTTCAAAAAACTAATTCAACGAAACCAAATTTATAATAATAATCTTTTGTGTCATTAGATTAACTTGAGGAAAACAGCGTTATGCGCATTCAGCTATTGGACAACATCACCGGAAAATGGGCCATGCAATGGATTGTGACTTGGTTCATTTGCGGTGTTGTCGCCTTATCAGCAGGGTTTTGGCTAACCACTGAACATACCACTCTTGATCTGTTTTATTTGGGCATCTCGTTTATTGGCCTAGTCTGTGTGGTATCGCTGTCCTTCCGTAAGAATATTATGGGCAATGGCTTTGGCATGGGGGCGACTGCTGGCGAAGTCGTTGTCCAAGCGACCTCTGGCGCTGTAGGTCTTATGCTAGCGCCACTATTTAACTTTTTTACTCATGTTTACGGTATCTTTTATTGGTCAAAGCATACCGACCCTGAAGGCGACATGGTACCTAAATCCGCGAGCAAATGGATTTGGCTTCTTACCGCAGCCTTTATTGCGATTGGGCTTGCACTATTCCCCATAGTAAATGACCTCCTTGCCAGCTATGGCTATGCGGTCGTAGAAGAGGATAACAGCAAGTTTTTAGGATTTATCTCTTTCTTTTGGATTAACGTCATTGCCTTTGTACTTTCCATCACGGCGCAAGCGGCGATGATTTTACGTTATTCATTTAACTGGTGGTTATGGATTATCGTGAATTTTGTCTGGTTAATTGTGAATTTGATGTCCGGCAACTACATCTTTGCTATCCAAACTATGATTTACCAAGTGAACTCTTTTGTTGGTCTATATGAATGGCATCGGAGTGAGCAGGATGCGCTAGAAGTTCAGGTATAAAGTCAGCGCTACGGATAAAACGATAAAGAAAAACAAAAGGTAAAAATATTGAAATATAACTGACAGAACAAGCCGTTATGACTGCACGGTTTACGAGATAAAATGGTAGATCGCCTGAATTAGTGCTACAACTGATAATCTAGATTAAATTTATTCACTAATTCGTTTGCTAACAAGGAGGTTAGTATGGCTCGTGTATCTCGTAAAGGCATGTCCAAACGCACGCTTGAACAATGGCTGAGTGAGTATGCCGTTAGTCATCAAAATCTGATTAACAAAAAAATCCATTGGTTGTGCGTGCCCACTATCTTTGTCAGCCTCTTAGGTATGGGAATGTCACTATCGGTCTGGTTTACCTTAGTCCTTAGCGCTTTGGTATTGCTGTTTTATATGCAGCTCTCTACCCCATTATTTATGGCAATGGGTATGTTCATCTTAATTTTCCTGTCAGTAATGGCGCTTCTACCATGGGGCTTTAAGGTTTGGGCAAGTATATTTATCGTTGCTTGGATTGGACAGTTTGTCGGTCATAAGATTGAAGGCAAAAAGCCCTCATTTTTTGAAGACCTACAGTTCTTATTGATTGGCCCAGCATGGGTAGTAAATAGTTTGATGAAAAACGAGTGACTTAAGAATAGGCCACATGAACAACAAGCAACTGGAAAATAGGCAACAAAAAAAGCGCGCCCCTGTCATAACAAGGTCGCGCTTTTTGTTTTCTTAAAGACAAGAGATAATATGCTTTGACAATTATATTTTCGGGATAAGCTCAATAATAGGCTTTAGCTTTTAATGCTTGCATTAAAAGCTTACTTCGCCTGTAAAAACGCTGTGACCTCCAATAAAGCCAGCTCATTATCATCTGCTTGATTTGGATTCCGACTGGATGAAAAAGGCAAGTTGTTATCATTGCCTACTACGATGTGACGGTCATCGACGATATCCACATTTTCAATAGTAAAGAAAGGAAAGACAAATTGATTATTTACCAGCGCTGTTCTAGACACAACATTTGGATCTTTAATGGCCATTAAGTCGATATAGGCAATCTTTTCGGCTATCTGATTTTTAGGATCCAATCTTACTTTATAAATACGTTTAAATACCGCAGGTTTGTCGAAGCATTGAGTTTTATCTTCGCTAATTTTGCTACAAGCCTTATCACTTGTGCCCTCTAAATTATCGCGTTCAATCACCAATCCATAAGTTTCATCTATCATATTGAAATCGCCGATAGCATTTTCGTTACTGTCGAGGATGTATTTCCAACTCATATCGGTATAAGTATCACGTTCGGTATCAAACTGCAGAATTCTTAAATAGTGTTTGCCATCTATCGCCTCAACTTTCTGACTGTTTTGATCATAGAGTGCGCCTTCTAGCAGGGGGTAAAGGTATCGACCATTAGGGGCAGAGGCCATACCTTCAAATCCTTTTGAACGCTTGGCATTGAATATTGGCAAGCTATCGTCAGGTTTGCTTGGCAATTGTAATGAGGGATGGTCTGGCGAGCGGATAACGTTACCTTCTACTTTGGTGTCATACATCGTTTTTAGCTTGCCAGTGTTATCAAATCTGAGTAACCAAGGGCCAAATTCTTCACCGACCCAAATATCCCCATCAATAATTTGGAAACTTTCGGGATCAAAGTCAGATCCTGTTAAATAGCGACGCTTAGTATCCTGATTGATGATTCGATGCGGTATAAACTGATCTTGGTCATGAAAGAAAATAGTCTTTATCGGCTCAAAAGTCCCTTTATCCCAGTTGAGGCGGTATTGACGAATAAATAGCATAGCATCTGAAGAGTTTGCCTTACTGCCAAAGCCATTATCCGTTAATATCCAGTAAGTGCCATCAGCCATATGTTTGATACCTGAATGACCTTGAACAGGTTGACCTTGAAATGGCAGTTGAACGCCTGTGGGACGGCCTGATGATTTACCTTCTATACTTCCCGTTTTTGCGACATATTTTCCCGTTGTATATTTGCCACTTACTTTTAGATCATCGGGGGCATCTGCTGGTGCTGAAATAAAGGTTTTGGCAGGTAATAGCGCATGGGCAACTAATGCGGCAGGATACTCATCTGCAGCATTTGCTGACTGAATCAGAGTGACGGATGACATCGTACTCATTGCTACTGTTAATACACCGGCCAAAATACCACGCATTCTATTCTCCATTTCTTTAAATTATATGAAGAAGGTAGTGTGACTTTGATGTATGTCAATCTTATGACAAGCTTATGAAAATGCCTTGAACAAGGATCGACCGATAACTTGTAAAGCATAAAAAAGCGTCAACCAACTATAAATTGGATGACGTTTCTTTCGCTGGCTGTTTCCAGATAAATCGAAAGTTTCGTTGAATGCTTTATGTTTGAATATTTGTATAAATACTTCTTCTTAATACTTTTTATTATAGTTACTTTTATAATTTCTGGCCATAAAAAAAGCCTCACAATGAAGTGAGGCTTTGGTGCTTTTTCAAGCCATATTTGGAGCGGGAAAAGAGATTCGAACTCTCGACCCCAACCTTGGCAAGGTTATGCTCTACCACTGAGCTATTCCCGCTTAATCAAGTCGTACTGTACTGCCATTGGGATTCTATTAATAATAAATAGTAATATTCAATAACAACGTCGTCTCGATAGGCTGGCTATTCTAGCAATTATTACGCTGCTGTCAACCTCTTTTTTCAATATCTATTAGAATTGATAATAGATTAAGCACCTTTTTAGCCAATAATTTAATGCATGGCATTGATTCTACGACCAATTTTACTGCGCATCCCCATTGAAATTATTTTTTATTTATTCGACTGGTTTGTACCGATAGTATGGGGATTGTCTCTGTTTGATTAACCCTATAATTATTAAAACACCTTGGCGGCTATCAAATCAGGCTTTTTGAGTCGTAAATTTTGAATCATCAAAATATAGAGCTCTAAATTATCGAGCTGTCTAACATACTTACTTTCACACTTACTTATTTTACCTAAATTGTTAGTATCATGGTTAATATGACAGTCACGTAGACCCTACTCTTTACGACCTCACTTACAATGATGCGTAGTATTGTTACTTTTGCTGCACTGGTTTTATGTGACTATCATTATTATACTAATAATCTATTTTGACACTGATACTGTCCTGATTTAATATCCTAGTAAAAGACAAGTCACTCATAACGGCTTCGTACAGTTTAATATTATTTAAGTTTCACGTTATGAATAAGTGACACGTTATGAGAGAAAATAACAGAAATCAACAGATGATTAATAGAATTTGAATCACAGCCTATCTTTTTCATCGATAGCTTTTGCTTTATCTAAACCATTATTTTTTTGTTCAATTTTACAATTTACAGCGAGGATGTTTGTTATGAAAAAATTACTTACTACGACCGTTATGGCAGGATCGCTATCGGTGCTAAGTCTTACCGGTTGTACCAGTACTACCAATAGTGGTGCGGTCGGGGTTGATCGCCAACAGCTGCTACTAGTCTCTAGTGAACAAGTATTAGAGATGTCCGCACAGAGCTACACTAAAAATATCCAACAAGCACGTGCGAGTGGTATTCTTGACACTAATAGCGCTCAGTTGAACCGTCTTAAAAATGTTGCGAATCGCTTGGTAGGTCAAGTCGGTGTTTATCGTCCCGATGCCGCAAAATGGCAATGGGAAGTACATACTATTAACTCAAAAGAGTTGAATGCTTTTGTCATGCCGGGTGGCAAAATAATGTTTTATAGTGGCATCGTTGACCGTCTAAGCTTAACGGATGATGAGATTGCGGCAATTATGGGGCATGAGATGGCGCACGCACTGCGCGAACACTCACGCGAACGACTCTCACGTGAATATGCGACTCAAACTGGTATCGGTGTCGCAGCTAGTGTCTTTGGTCTCACACAAGGTCAGGCGCAGATTGCAAACTTAGCCGGTGACTTTGGTATTAGCCGTCCACACAGCCGTACGCAAGAAAGCGAAGCGGATCAAATGGGTCTTGAATTAATGGCACGGGCTGGCTATAACCCACAAGCGGCTATTACTTTATGGCAAAAAATGCAACGCGCCAGCCAAGGTGAGCCACCACAATTCTTGAGCACTCACCCGACCAGTAGCGCTCGTATTTCCCAATTGCAAGCGTTGATGCCTAAGGTGACCCCGTTGTATCAAAGATCACGCCGCTAAAGGCTGTCCTATAGACAATAAAAAGCAGAGTGCGACTTATCAGTTGTCCTCTGCTTTTTTATATTAATTAAGTCCACAATTATTTCTTAGTTTGTTAGTTTATACACATATGGCGTGTCTCACAGCGTTTTTTCTGTGTCAGTTTGCGTCTGTTATAATGGTGCTCATAACATCTTCGTTTACCATTAGCTATTATTCTAGTTATCACCCTAATTATTATCCCATAAGGATTGCCATGAGCCATTCTAACGCCACATCGCATGCTACTCCGACCGCTGCTGCTCTCAAAGAAGCCCTCCAAGATTTACAACCGCAACATCTAACCTTAGTCAATGAATCAATGAATCATGCTGGCTATTTTGAAGGTAAAGAAAGCCATTTTAAGCTTACTATTGTCAGCGATGTCTTCGCAAGTAAGCGCTTGGTGGGGCGCCATCAACTGATTTATGAGTTGGTAACCCCACTCCTAACCTCACAAGGTGGTAATGTGCATGCCTTAGCAATCCACGCTTACACGCCGCCAGAATGGCAAGAACAAGGACAGAGTCCTGATAGTCCCTTATGTGCAGGTCAAAATGCAGGTTAGTTATTATTGCTTAAAGAAAATAATACTGAGCGCTTATAAGGCTTGCGGTAAGAGGCGATGAAGGTTACTATTGAAATATCAATAGGAAGGCTAAAATATTTTATAAAAAATTATTCAGATAGATCAACAGAAGTTTTACAGTCATTGAAATATAAGAGTTTGGATACGAAGAATGTTACAATTACGCGATCCTAAGTTGAGGACAAACAACAATCAGTCTAAATGGGATAATCATTATCTTGTAAAGGATTGAATGTTTTGATATCAATCAAAATAGATATGCAAAATGTATTATCTTAAAGAGAAAAAAATGGCTCTGAAACTACTAAAGCGGATTTTTTCTTATAGATTAAAGTCTGTAAAAAATCCATCATATACTGGACAGGATTTTGTTGCAGCAAGCAGATGGTATCAAAAGCTAGCGGATCAAGGCAATGCTGATGCTCAGTTTAAACTTGGATCAATTTACCAAGAAGGCAAAGGTGTTCAGCAAGATTTTGCTACAGCAATTAAATGGTATCAAGAAGCAGCGGATCAAGGCCATATCGCTTCTAAGTTTAGTCTTGGTTCACTGTACCAAAATGGCAAAGGCGTCCGTCAAAATTTTGCTACGGCAATTCAATGGTATCAAGAAGCAGCGGATCAAGGCCATATCGCTTCTAAGTTTAGTCTTGGTTCACTGTACCAAAATGGCAAAGGCGTCCGTCAAAATTTTGCTACGGCAATTCAATGGTATCAAAAGGCAGCAGATCAAGGCCATATCGCTTCTCAGTTTAGTCTTGGTTCACTGTACCAAAATGGCAAAGGCGTCCGTCAAAATTTTGCTACGGCAATTCAATGGTATCAAAAGGCAGCAGATCAAGGCCATATCGCTTCTCAGTTTAGTCTTGGTTCACTGTACCAAGATGGCGAAGGCGTTCAGCAAGATTTTGCTACAGCAATTAAATGGTATCAAAAGGCAGCGGATCAAGGCCATATCGCTTCTCAGTTTAGTCTTGGTTCACTGTACCAAGATGGCGAAGGCGTTCAGCAAGATTTTTCTACAGCAGCTAAATGGTATCAAAAGGCAGCGGATCAAGGCCATATCGCTTCTCAGTTTAGTCTTGGTTCACTGTACCAAGATGGCAAAGGCGTCCGTCAAGACAAGTCCCAAGCAAAAGAATGGTTCGGTAAGGCGTGTGATAATGGAGATCAGGCTGGCTGTGATAATTATCGAATATTAAATGAACTAAAATATTGATTTAACTGGACTCAGTATTAACGGAAATGACAAAAGCCTCTTGTTTAACATTAGATCTCATTAGTCTAAATCACCCTTGATCGAGCTCTTATTAGATTCCGTCGAGCCTCTCTAATTAAGAGGGCGTTTACGAGAACTATGATACTCCTACCCTTGCCAGCTCATGTATCATAGTTCCCAAAGTACGTTGAAAAGACTTCAAAAGCCAAATAAAATAATTAGAGATCGTTATAGCGATATTAGAGGCAGGCACAAAATAATAGTAAAATAAACGTAGCGGCATAAGTATCACAAAAAAATCTTTAAGCTTACAATCTGCAAAGGGTCAAAGGATTAACATTTCATGAAACACTTACACATGTTGATGGCAGCACTGGTCATTGTGTTGTTTTTATACCAAAGCTACTTGGTCTTAAGCACTAATAAACGCGCACCGCGTGTGGTAAAAATCTCTAGTCATGTCGTCTATGCCTGGCTCATTTTCTCAGGTGCTTGGATGTTAGTGCAGCTGATGGGTGTCAATGCACCGGTACAGTGGGTGTTCGCTAAGATTATATTACTTATTGCTGCTATTAGCGCCAGCATTAAAGCGTTCAGTCCCAATGCTACTCGAGAAGAAAGTAAGGTTGGTATTATTATCGCTGCGGTCGCTTATGTTGGCATCCTAATTTTGGCGTTTGTGAAGCCCGATAACTTATTCTAACTTCTAGCCTTTATGCCAAAACTAGGCCGTGTTGATATTTAGTAACTCTTTGGCATCGTTTTTGTCGCTTAAATGGCTTTTTATTACCGTGATTGGTTTATTTTTGCTATCTTAAATAAATACGCTATCTTTCCAGGTAGATATCACGCCTTTTTCAACTGAGAAAGCGCCTTATTTTTCAAAAAATACTTTTTCAATAGAGAAATACCTTAGCCTCACGGAGCCATTATGAAAACTCTTACTACAGCAACGTTACTGGCAGCAGCCGGCGTATTTGGTCTCTCAGGTTGCGCCTCTACAGGTAACTTAACACCGCAATACGTGCCACCAAGTGCTTATCAAAACTATGATTGCCAAGCATTGAGCCAAGAATACATGCGCGTGAATCGCTACGTTGAAGCGACTCGTAATGAGCAGTCGACTTTGTCCACCTCAGGCGTGGGTGTGGGCGTATCCGCAGGGCGCTGGGGCATCTCCCCTAATATTAGCTTTGGCGTAGGCAAAAGCAACGATACCAAAAGTCGTGATGCTAAGTTATCGCGGCTTTACGGCGAGCGTGATGCGATTATTCAATCAGCACGTATCCAGCGCTGTAGCTTTGCCAATGGCATTAAAATTTACGGTGAGTAATGCGTGGTAAGACAAATCTAATGGTATTGAAAATACTGCAGTTCAAAAATAGAAAAAGCCAATACGCTATAAACGTATTGGCTTTTTTATGACTCACTCTAGGTAGTTTACTTTAGCTCACAAAGTGCTTAAGTTGAAAAAGTGCTTAAGTGAACAGAGACTGCTACTGCAAGCTTTGCACCCATTGTACAATTTGATTGCTTGGCAATGCGCCTGACTGACGGGCAACTTCCTTGCCATATCTAAAAGCTACCATGGTCGGTAGACTACGGATGTTATAAGGCGCAGCAGCTTGTTCATACTTATCGGTTTGTATCTTAGCAAATACCACTTGCGGTAATTGACTAGCAGCGGTTTTAAATTCCGGTGCCATCATGAGGCAAGGCTGACACCAGCTGGCCCAAAAATCCACGACAGTCAGTACATCATTTTTTTGAATGACTTTACTGACTGTTTGCGCGTTCAGCTCATGAGGACTGCCAGTCAATAATGGCTGACTACATTTACCACATTTGGGCGCTGCGCTTAGCCGTTCAGCTGGCACGCGATTGGTCGCTTGGCAATGTGGACATACCACATGATACCCTTGTAGCTTCTCTTCACTCATATTATGATTCCTATACTGACGATGATAGTCGTGTTTACTTGATAGATTTGATCTATAGATAATTTTGATTTATAGATTTACTTAATAGATAGCAACGCTTGCTACTAACGTCTTGTTGCACAATCCGCGCCGCTATTCGTTCGTTACTGAGTGTTTGGCGGAAGTGCTGGAGAGTGGCTTGTGCGTCTAGACTGCTTGCTGCGCCCAACCGCTATACACATAAGTCATTGGCCGTGGACCGAGTAAATACTCCGTGCTCAGCTCCTCGACAATGAAACCACCCGCTTTAATAAGTGCTGGAATGTCACGGTTCAAATGACAGCCACCCGCTATGGGTTTCCATAAAGGCGTCAGTCGGTGTTGCCAACGTTCGACAGAGGAGTCTGGAGCTAAGCCGTGTTCACAGAATAACAGTTGACCTCCGGGCTTGAGTACCCGCGCCATTTCTTGAAGCGCCGGTATCGGGTCATTGATGCTACAGAGTGTAAAGGTCATGACAATGGTATCGAAGCGGTCTGTTTCAGCATGAATGCCATACACATCAACGGCCACTATCTCAATTGGGATACTGATAGCATCCGCTCGCCTGCGTCCGAGTGCCTGCATCTGGGCGGCTGGGTCAACACCAACAATAGAAGACACCTTTTTTGGATCATAAAATTGCAAATTGAGACCGCTGCCGATTCCAATTTCTAATACCTCGCCTGTCGCTTGGGGTACGACTCTGGACCGCGCTTTCATCACATTACCCATGCCACAAGCAATATCAATCATTTTTGGCAATACATAGCGCTCATAAGGATTCATTGCTTTCTCCATTCACCGCAATTTGATGCTGCACTTAACCTTGTAAATCGCACGCGATTGGTTGCTGGCAATACGAGCATACCACGTAATACCTTTGTAGCTGCCCTTCACCCATATTGGGACTGCTATACTGACGATGATAGTCGTGTTTGCTTGATAGGTTTGCTTCATAGATATCGACGCTTGCTACTAGCTTTCTATTAACCTTACTTATCAAAGACAGTATTTTTACATTACTTATGTCGCTCAGTAATGGCTTTTTTATTAACTGAGGCTATTACCAACTGCTTAGCGTTTACAGGTGTTCATACCTAACATCATATAAAGTGGGCAAAAACGGAATAGTCCAGTCAATAAAGGAATTAGACCGACCACGCCCCACCAGCTTTGATAATAAACACCAACGCCAATAATGATTATACCGGCGATAATACGTAGTAATCTTTCAGTGTTTCCGACGTTAATTTTCATAACTGATTCCTTAATCTTAATCGCTTTATGCGAATAGGGTAAATTGATAAGTCAGTCATGTTTTTACAACATAGACTAACATTCTTAAAAGTAGTGATCGTGCTTTGCTTACTTATTGTCCAAGGACGTTAATGGGTACTTTTAAATAACGGGTGCCATTATCTTCAGGCTTAGGCAGATGACCGGCGTCAATATTGATTTGTACTGAAGGAATAATCAGGCGTGGCATTTCAAGCGTAGCATCACGGCGCTCACGCATCTCTACAAACTCAGCCTCGTTGATGCCATCTTTGACATGAATATTGCCTAGTTTTTGCGCAGCTACGGTGGTGGTTGGACAATGCTTGCGGCCTTGACTGGGATAGTCGTGACATAAATACATCACGGTATCATCGTCGAGTGCTAGTAGCTTTTTGATTGAGCCATACAAAGTCTTGGCATCACCACCGGGGAAATCACAACGAGCCGTGCCCACATCGGGAGCAAATAAGGTATCACCAACGAATACCGCTGTTTTTTCATCATCGGCAGCGATGTAAGCCATGTCAGCAGGCGTATGTCCCGGCACATGCATGGCAGTAAGAGTGATTGAGCCGAGCGCTAAGGTGTCGCCTTCATCCGTCAAAATATCGAACTGGCTGGCATCAGTACGAAAGCTGGTATCAAAGTTAAAAATTTGCTTAAATATTTTTTGTACTTCAGTAATATACCGCCCCATCACTAGCTCGCCGCCTAAAGTCTCTTTCAGATGGATAGCTGCTGATAAATGGTCAGCATGGGCATGGGTCTCAATAATATAGACCAGCTGCCAGCCTTGATTACGAACAAACTCAATCACCTCATCAATCTCATCTGTACCAGTACAGCCTGACTTAGGGTCAAAGTGCAATACGGGGTCGACGACGGCGCATAACCGCTGCTCTACGTCTGCTAATACGTGGGTATAAGTCTCTGTATCGCTATGTAAGAAAGAATGTACTTGCATGGTTGCCTCGCTACTGTCTAATAATTGGCTTGATAGGTAACTTAATTTTTAACACTATCTGTCGTTTGTATAAAGTGTTTAATCTGTATCTAGTTTTCTGTTGTCTTTTAACTGATGTCTCTTAACTCTCATCATTAATATAACAACACCCTAACACTTTATCAATTTATATAATGTAAATAACAATAACTTGATATAATGGCTTAAATAATTGATAATTAACCCTGCATTACTCTTTAAAGATTTTATTTATTTTTTAATGATGTATTGTCACCGCACGCTACTATGTTGAATGTTAAAATGACCGTAGTCAATACATCTACCACTATCGTGACCACGGTCGCCACCCTATACCTCTATAAGGAGCCTACTCTGACGACTTCTACCCGTTCAACTCATCACACCGATAACAATGTAGATAGCAGTACAGATAGATCAGATTCAAATGCGCCCGATTTTGCACCGATTGATTTAGCCAAACAAATGCAAGAGGCCTCATTACAAGCCAGCAAGCTATTAAAATCACTGTCGCACCCTGATCGATTAGTATTGTTATGCCAGCTGACCCAAGGTGAGTACTGCGTCGGTGAGCTTGAAACCTTAGTTGGGGTCGGACAGCCAAGCTTATCGCAGCAGCTGAGCATCTTGCGTAAAGATGAGCTGGTCACAACTCGCCGCGATGGTAAGCAGATTTATTATAGTATTGCTAGTGACGACGCTTTAGCCGTATTACAGCTGCTGTATCAACGCTTTTGTGCTAAGACAGTGTGATACCCGCTTAGCCGTAGCTTTTAGTAATCATAAATTAATATGATGCTACTGTTCCATGTGATGCTTTTTAATATGATGATAAGTTGATATGTCCTCTATCGCCGCTCGTCTGATTCCTGCTTGGCTACGCCACTACCAGCTTGCCACCTTACCGACTGACCTAATCGCGGGGCTGGTAGTAGGCGTGCTAGTCATCCCGCAAAGTTTAGGCTACGCGGTATTGGCAGGATTGCCTCCAGTTTATGGTTTATATGCCGCGATTGTGCCTGTCATCGTTTATGCGTGGCTGGGCTCTAGCAATGTGCAGGCCGTCGGACCGGTTGCCATTACGGCCATCATGACAGCCAGCGCTTTGCTTGACTATGCAGACCAAGGCACCGAGCAATATGTATTGATGGCCAGCTTACTCGCGCTGATGGTTGGGGCGCTGTTGTGGATTGCCGGACGATTAAAACTCGGCTGGATTATGCAATTTATCAGTCGCGGGGTGTCAGCAGGCTTTGTGAGCGGCGCGGCGGTACTGATTTTCGTCAGTCAGCTTAAATACCTAACGGATATCCCAATAGCGGGCAACAGCTTAGTCGCTTATTTATCCAGTATGCAGATGTACGCACGCCAGTTACACCTGCCAACATTACTCATTGGTGTGAGTGCCTTTGCGCTATTAGCTATGAACCGCTACGGCAGCAGATGGGTATGGCAGTCATGGTTATCGCCATCACATGCTAAGTGGGCAGAACGTCTGTTTCCGCTTATTCTGCTTGGTATTGCCATTTCGCTCAGCATGAGCTTGCACTGGTCAACGTATGGAGTGACGACCATCGGTAGTATTCCGCAAGGGCTACCAACCTTAACGCTGCCTTATGTGCCGGACTTCCACGAAGCACTCAACCTATTACCTACCGCCGGTCTGATGGCATTGATTATCTTTGTCTCAAGCAGTTCAGTTGCCAGCACTTATGCTCGTCTGCGCGGTGAGAGCTTTGATGCCAACCGTGAACTGACAGGATTAGGTCTGGCTAACCTTGCCGGTGGCTTATTCCAAAGCTTTACGGTCGCAGGTGGGTTTTCGCGGACGGCTATCAATGCAGACTCAGGGGCAAAGACCCCACTTGCCAGTCTGGTGACCGTACTGGTAATGGTCATTGCTTTGATAGCATTCGGCAGTGCACTTGCTCCGCTACCCTACGCTATTTTGGGCGCAACTATCATGGCTTCTATCATTGGGCTGATAGATATTGCGACCTTAAAATCTGCTTGGCAACGTGACCGCTTAGATGCCGCCAGCTTTATAGCAGCATTTGCTGCGGTCCTAATATTTGGGCTTAATACAGGGTTGGTTATTGGCTTGATGGTGTCATTCGCCAGCTTGATTTGGCAGTCTAGTCAGCCGCACGTGGCCATCGTGGGTCAGCTGGCAGGTACGGGGCACTTTCGCAATATCAATCGTCATGATGTCGTGACCTTTCATAATTTATTGATGTTACGTATCGATGAGAGTCTATTCTTTGGCAATAGCGAATCCGTCCATCGCCGTGTATTACAAGCCACTCAGCAATATTCAGAGGCCCATGAGATTATTCTAATTATGTCAGCGGTCAATCATATTGATTTGACTGCTCAAGAGATGCTGTGCACGCTGAATCAAGAGCTTGCTATTCAGCAAAAGCACTTAAACTTTAGTTTTATCAAAGGGCCTGTGATGGATATTATAGAAGATACTCCATTGATTACGGGGCTGTCAGGACAGGTTTACCTGAGTACGATGGATGCAGTCAATGCGTTACAAGACGTTTAGCTTTTGGCCTAAACGGAAACTGGCTATTGCTGTCTGCCACAGAATACCGTTATGATGGGCTACAGTTGTGCTAAAGGCATGCTCAAAGTGGTCATATTAAAAGGCTATTTTGTATTTGTTTGCACAACATGATCTTTTAATGCCTTTTAAGGCTTCTTAATAACAGTAATTGACATTATTTATGACCAATAATCTAACGATTTATAAGCAAATTTATCCAATCCAGTGCGCTAAGCTTGCTGAGCTTGGCTATCGCTCAGTGATTAATATACGTCCAGATGACGAAACTGACACTCAGCCCAGCAGCCATGATCTAGCTACTGCTACCAAGCAAGCAAATTTGGCCTATCATCATCTACCTTTTGATGATGAACATCTAAGCCTTGTCACCGTTGAGCAGTTTGCGGTCTATTATCATGCGATACCCAAACCTATATTGATGTTTTGTGGTACGGGTGCACGTGCTAAATTACTTTATCAAAGCGCTTTGATGCAAGGGCTGTTATAAAACCATCTTTCTATAAAAATATGACAGTCAAAGCTCTGCTTACATTCCCTGTCTTTAAAAATAAGCTCAATCAGCCTAGGCTTAGGCGTTAACGCTAGTATCAACTGTGTTGACGACTTTATTCAAAGATATATTCAACAGTTAATAACTACTTAAGTTAACAGCACTCAAATTAATACCACTTACTTTAAATTAATAACTCTAAAAAAGGAGCTCTTATGAGCCATGAAATCAGTATTACTGGACAAATTACCCCTGACCAAGTTCCTATGATTGCCGAAAATGGGTTTAAAACGATTATTAATAACCGTCCGGATGGCGAAGAAGCTGGACAACCAACTAGCGCTGAGATTGCGGCTGCCGCTGAAAAAGCAGGCCTTGCTTATAAAGAAGTGTCTTTTGCTGGTAATGAGTTGAACCAAACTCACGTAGAAGCATTTGCCGACTTTTTTAACCAAGCTGAGCAGCCAGTATTGATATTTTGCCGTACTGGAAATCGCTCAACGGGTATCTATGAAGCGGCGAAACAAATGGATCTGTTGGACGATTAAACCACTAGACAACTAAGCGTTTTGGCCCACAGAAACTTGTGGGCTTTTTATTGCACTTAACATCTTACTGTTAGCAAACCGTACACAAACCTCTGTAGTCACGACGAGCGGGTTACCAAACAAGGAGAATCCAGCTATCATCATTTAAAGCACTCCATATTATTTAGCTACTTGCACGCTTAGACACTTAGACACATGGAATGTGAGCAGATCAAGAGTTACCCTTCTGCTATTTATTTTTAAAAAGCCATCTTGATATGGTTTTTTAATTTTACAAGGAATGTTTGATGAACAACACTGCGCTAGCGTTACTCCCGCTGGCACTTGCCTATATTATGTTTACCTTAGGGGCAGGGCTAAAACCCAGTGACTTTAAGGTTATCGCCAATCACCCCAAAGCGTTTTTTATCGGTTTAGTCAACCAAGTTATTTTCGTGCCCTTAGTAGCTTTAGCAGTAGTGCTGGTAATGGCCCCGCCACCAGCCATTGCCTTTGGTATCATGCTGATTAGTTTTTGCCCAGGCGGTGTGACCAGTAATATAATATGCTTACCTATTATGCCAAGGGCAACGTGGCACTCTCAGTGGCGCTCACTGGTGTCGTTAGTCTGTTATCGGTCATTACTTTGCCCATCTTAATTACGCTGGCTTTTAACCATTTTATGCAAGACCAAGCGGGCTCTATTAGCGCGGTAAAAATTGGCCTAGTCATGTTTTTATTGACGACCTTACCTGTTACCCTCGGTATGCTTGCTCGCTATAAATTTACTGACTTTATGGTACGTAGAAGCGGTATTCTTAACAGCTTGGCCAGCATATTTTTTGTACTAATTGTCTTTGCCGCGATTGCTTCTAACTGGCAGTTGCTACAAGCACAGCTCACCCAAATTGGACTAGAGCTTGTCTTTATTATTGTTATCTTGTTTGCTTTGAGCATGCTGATTTCCAGAATCTTTAAACTTAGCTGGTTTGATACCAAAACGATCTCAATAGAGACCAGTATTCAAAACAGTACGACTGCGATTACGTTAGCCCCTATTATTATGGGCGTGAGTACGCTACCAGTCATCGCCCTCCCTGCTGCTTTATATGGTGTGTTGATGTACGTGATTGCGCTGCCAATTATTTTTCTAATTAGGAATAAGAACTAATTATAGGGGATATAAAAAAACCACCTCAAGAACTGAGATGGTTTTTTTGTTAAAGATAAGACGATTTAATGAGTCAAATTGGTTTAGGCTTATTGCATGACCAAATATTCAAAAGCACTCAAAGCAGCCTTACTACCCTCACCCATCGCAATATTAATCTGCTTAAAGGGCACGGTGGTCACATCACCACAAGCGAAGATACCTTTGCGGTCCGTATGGCAGCGCTCATCAATCTCAATCTCACCAAAGCGGTTTAAATCGATGAACCCTTTGACAAAGTTAGTATTAGGTATTAAGCCAATCTGAATAAATACGGCGGCCAAGTCCAGCTCTTTAGTCTCGCCCGAGTTACGATCTTCATAAACGATAGAGCTTACTTTGTCATCCGTTGCTTTAATCTCTTTAGTCGCTGCACTGGTGATAATATCGATATTGCCTTTTTCTTTGGCTTTATTGATTAATATTTGGTCGGCTTTTAGAGTGTCAGCAAATTCAAACACTGTGACATGTTTGACAATACCGGCTAAGTCGATTGCCGCCTCAATACCTGAGTTACCGCCACCGATGACTGACACGTCTTTACCTTTAAAGAAAGGGCCATCACAATGTGGGCAGTAGGCCACGCCTTTACCGATGTTCTCTTCTTCGCCCGGTACACCCAGTTTACGCCATTGAGCGCCTGTCGCTAGGATAATACTCCGACTCTCAAACACTTCACCAGTACTCAAATGGATACTATAGTTTTCTTCTTCAGTCTCACCAATTTCTTTGACACTAACATGCTGTTTTAAGGTGATATTGTATTCGTGCATATGCTTTTCAAAATTTGCTGTCAATTCAGTACCCGTAGTTAATGGCACTGAGATTAAGTTTTCAATATCTTGAGTATCTTTCACTTGCCCGCCAACACGGTCAGCAACCATAGTCACTTTTAAGCCTTTACGAGCAGTATAAATAGCTGCAGCAATCCCTGCAGGTCCTGCACCAATAATAGTCACATCTTGCTGCTCTAACTGTTCAGCGTCGTCCGCACTGCCCTCTGCTAACAAATCAGGGAACTGCTCTTGTAATTTTCCAATTAGTTTGGCGGTATCAATCATACCATTAGCGAACGGCTTACCGTTTAAAAACACTGCTGGCACGCCTTGGATATTGTTGGCGTCTACTTGCTCTTGGAATAAGGCACCATCGATCATCTCGTTGCTAATATCATCATTCAATAGCGCGAATTGGTTCAGTGCCTGCACCACTTCTGGGCAGCTGTGGCAAGACAGCGATACATAAGTCTGAAAATGTAGCGGCTTGTTGAAACGTTTCACTAATTTCTGAATACCGTCATCAAGCTTTAGCGTATGTCCACCCGCTTGCAAGATTGCCAGAATCAACGAGGTGAATTCATGACCACCAGGAATACCACTAAATACGATCCCAGTATCGGTCAATACGTCGTCAATATGGCTACGTACCGCAAAGCTAATGGGACTTGGCAAGCTCTCATCATTGGCTGCCGCATCAAAGTTAATTTTATCTGTAGTGCCTGCGATTTTAGTCAAAAAATCAATCAGTTCGGCACGTTTATCATGTTCACCGCTACCTAATACAAAGGTAATAGGGCGAGTCATTTTTTCGCTATAGCTTTTAACCGCGTCTAGTAAGCCTTGGTCTATCATGATTGTTCCTCATTTTTATTGAATATGTAACACCAGCACTGTTTTTAGACTTAGGCTGATTATATAAATGTGAAAAGTCAGTAGCAGTTAATAAATTTAAAAGTACTTTAACAACTGTGTGGGTGACCTTGAATACGTCTATTATCGGGCGTTTCAGCATTTTGAGCAAGCTGAGAAATTCAATTAACAACATTTATAAAACCAATCATGTTGTATAATTTGTTTTATATTTTAAACCTACATGCAAATGATAATCATGGCATCGGTGTCTTTATTTCGCTACAATCGAGAATAGATCATAAGTTTAATCGCTTATTTTCCTAGTGATAACCTCACTTTTATGATGAATAATTACTATCATTTTCTGTTCATAACACTTTTTTTAATAACAATATCTCTTTAATAGCAAGCCTTATAACCGTAGGGCTTCATAATAAATAAGTCTCATAATCATAATCCGTCTTAACCACAACGCGTCAGTGCTTGAGTACTTACTTTAAGCTTGCGCTAAATAACAAGGATGACAACATGACAATGACTGATAAATGGCAAGAAGATAGCGACATCATCGCTGAGTTAAAACAAAAAGATAGCCACTTTGAGAGTATCTTTGATGAACATACCCAACTCGATTGGCAAATTAATAAGCTTGGAAACGATGTGGTCAAACATGCCAGTCGTGATGAAGAAATCGAACAAATGAAGCGGCGCAAACTCCAGCTTAAAGACGAGATTTATAAAATAATCGATAAGAATAAAGTAAAAAATAGTGCATAGGCACAGCCTAAATAAAAACTTATAAATATACATATGAAAAGACCCCATCAACCAGTGCTGATGGGGTCTTTTTTAAGTCATTATTTAATATGTTTATTGTGACATATTAAACTTTGTACTTGTTGTTTTGCACTTACTAAACAACTGCTTAGATTTTACCAACTAAATCAAGACTTGGTTTTAGAGTCGCTTGACCGGCTTCCCAAGCTGCTGGGCAAACTTCACCGTCGTTTTCACGTACATATTGTGCTGCTTTCACTTTACGAAGCATATCTTTTGCACTACGGCCGATGCCTAAGTCATGAATCTCAGCCACTTTGATAAGACCTTCTGGATCGACTAGGAACGTACCACGAAGGGCTGCGTTGTCTTCTTCGATCATGATGTTGAAGCCACGAGTGATTTTACCAGTACCGTCGCCAAGCATTGGGTAAGTTACTTTACCAATCGCTTCTGAAGAATCATGCCATGCTTTATGGACGAAATGCGTATCGGTTGATACTGCATAAACTTCAACGCCTAAGCCTTGTAGCTCTTCGTAATGATTGGCCATGTCTTCAAGTTCTGTTGGGCATACGAACGTAAAGTCATGTGGATAGAACATAAAGATTGCCCAGCTGCCTTTTACGTCTTCTGAAGTGATGGTTTTGAACTCACCGTTTACCAGGGCTTCTGTTGAGAATTCTGGGATTTCTTGGTTAATAATAGCTGCCATGATTGGTTCCTTTATTATTCAGTTGATTGATGATTATTTATTTGATTGTTTAAATTAAGCCTTTAATTAACTGGGCTACCTGACAAACTATACGTTAATTCTATGGTTAATCCAGTTAAAAGATTTTAATGTGATGTTTTGTTTTATTAAACTTGTTAAACTATTCTATCTGTTACTTTTCAACATACCACTATTTGTAAACTGCTCGCTTCTATATCGTTAATATTGAATAAAATAGATATATTGATAGTTATATGTGGGTGGTCAAAACTTTTCCCAATCAAATCTGTTTTAAAGTAAATCGACTATAAGAGTAATAACCATTAAAATCCGTTAAAAGCCTGTTAAGAGAGACCCCTTATGATTACTTTACGCCAACTTGAATTTGCCTTAGCCGTTGCCAAACACCGCCATTTCAAACGTGCTGCTGAAGACTGTAGTATCTCACAGTCCGCTCTAAGTTTAGGAATAGCAGAATTAGAAAAACAACTGGATACGCAGATTTTTGAACGTAATAATAAACAAGTACTGATTACCCCTATTGGACAAGATATTCTGACGCGGGCGCAGCGAGTTTTCTCTGAGATTAATGACTTGACCACGCGCGCCCAAAGCCATCAGACGCCGCTTGCCTACCCGATGACCGTCGGTATTATTCCAACTATTGCCCCATACCTGCTACCAAAAGTATTGCCTGCGCTTCGAGAACACTATCCAGAATTTCGTATGACCATTGTTGAGCAGCAAACGGAGCGCTTGCTCGAACAAGTGCGCTATGGTCATATCGACACTGCTATTATCGCCCTGCCTTATGCGGTAGATGGGCTACATAGCTTTGAGTTTTGGAGCGAGGATTTCTTTGCGGTATTTCCCCAAGATGATGTCCATGCCAAGCTCGATACCATCAATTCCGACGAGCTGGCAACAGCCAATTTAATGCTACTGGGTGAAGGTCACTGTCTAACGGATCAGACGCTATCGGTCTGTCATTTCGATCGTGAGCAGATGAAGTCCAGCTTTTCCGATGCCAGCTTAAACACTTTAATTCAGATGGCATTGGCGAACATGGGCACCACATTGGTACCGGAGATGGCGCTAAATCAGCTGCATCTACAAAACCAAAATGCCGTCGCCGTGCCCTTGGCAGAGAAAGGGCCGCATCGGCACATTGCCTTTGTTACCCGTCTAAATTACGCTCGGGTTGATGATGTGAATTTGCTCGGCGATGTATTTAAACAAGCGCTTGAAGAGGCTGCCAGTCAGAGCTAGCGTGTTAGTGACAATTCACTTATGACTCATAGATAGAAGCTCAATAACAATATGACAAATTTGCTATCAGCCACGCCTAGTGTTGACAACCTTGGTGAGCGCTTTGTTCAGCATCTATCCGCTCTCAATAGCGATATCAATCTCACAGTTTGCCAAGTAGTTTGGCAAGATATCGCTGAGCATTACAATGAAACACCTCGCGCTTATCATACCTTGCGTCACATTCAGCAGTTGTTTGGCCAGTTTGACCGTGTCAAACACCGTCTTGATGAGCCGCATATGATAGCTTTAGCACTGTATTATCACGATGTGATATACGATCCTACTCGCTCAGATAATGAAGCAAAAAGCGCAGAATACATAGTGGCTAAATTAGGACGCTATCTGAGCACAGAGCAATGCGCCCGTATTCGAGCGTTGATAATGATGACCGCAACGCATCAACTTGATGATTTTGAAAGCAGTAACGCAAATAACGATGCGGCCTACTTATTAGATATGGATTTGAGTATTTTGGGCGCGACTTGGCCTGAATATGAACACTACGCACAAGCGGTACGCCAAGAGTATGCACATATTAATACGGCAGCCTATCAACTGGGGCGTATAGCAGTATTAGAAGACCTACTGGCACATTCTAGCCTGTATCTGACTGACGATTATCATGATCGTTTAGAGCAGCAAGCGCGGCTCAATATTAAACGCGAGATTAAGTCTTTGCGCCTCGATTAATAAAGGGTTTAATAAGTAGTTTTATAAACAGCTCACTACCTTGCCGTGCGGGATGCGAATTATAACAAGGCTGCATTACCTCAATATCAAAATATGGGGCAAAATACTGGCGGTATTCATCCGCACTGCCACCAAACGGGGGCTCGTCACGCCCAAAGTCCTTATCAAATAATAACCCAACCAGTTTACCTGTAGGCTTAAGCAGCGCAGCCATTTGCTTTACATAATCATCACGGCGTATAGGGTCTATCGCACAAAAAAAGGTCTGCTCAAGTACCCAGTCAAATTGATAATGGCTCGGTGATAAATCAAAAAAATCCGCGCAAATCAGATGATCAGTTGGAAAGCTTGGATAACGCTCGGCAAAAGCTTCAATCGGGGCAGGCGCAAAATCAACTAAAGTGACATTGGTAAATCCCTGCTCATGCAAGTAGCCAACCTCATAAGCATTGCCAGCACCAGCGACTAGAATCGCCTGATCCTTAGCCGACTCCGGTAACTGATCAATATAAGCCTTAAGTGGCGGTGATATCTCGCCCATGTCCCAGCCAATGCTGTCTTGCTCATAACGCTGCTGCCAGAATTCAGCTTGATTGACGCTGTCCATACGCTACCTTTCCTTTATGTGCTGCTAGGTCATTTAAACGTTACGCCTAGCAATATTTATAACTTATCTATCATATCAGTATTTCGAGACGTTTTATATCGATATAATCAATTTAAAAAGTAACAGCCTTACTTTATTAACCTAACAGTTAAACTCAGTCTAAGCCTTGTTATCAATTAATCCTGATTTTCCCGCCAGCATATCGTGCCATTGTTGATATTCTGGCATCGCAGTCGCTACCGTTTGCCAAAATGCGCGGCTATGATTGGCATGGTGCAGATGACACAACTCATGAACGATCACATATTCTGTGCATTCTATAGGATAAGCAGGAAGGTGAGCTGATAGCCATATACGACGAGCGCGCGTATTACAACTGCCCCAGCGCGTATGCATTTTTTTGATACGAGTTTCTCTAGCTTCAGCACCAACAATCGGTTGCCACTTATCAAACAATGCTGGCATTACGATGGATAATTGCTGTCGATAATAGGCAACTTTGTCAGTCTGATTTAAAGTAAGTGATTGTGGTACACCCCATAGTAAAACAGGGCTGTCAGCATTTGTAGATTTAGGTGAAGGGTTTTGTTTGCGATCGTACTGTGCCAATACTTGCGGATGATTGGCTAATGCCCATGGTACTCGCGTCGTCACGGCTTGTGCGACTTGTGCGGCAGTGATCCTTAGCGGTACGGATATCATTAACTGATAGGGTTTGAGACGAAAGTTGATGTTTTTCACACGCTTAGAGGTAATCTGTAAGGTGATTCCTGATTGAGCCAAACGCTGCGCGGCACTTTCTAGTAATGGATGGACATATTTTTGTGGCAGGCTCAATGGTTCCATAGTTTATTGACCACTCTATTACTCCATCATCACAGCGCTTGCAAATGGTTGTCAAAAGACATCATATGTAGCTTACTGTCTTTAACTATACGCTCGTTTAAATCTGTTGCTCGTATTTCAGCCATGCATAAAGTGGTTAACTGCCCTTGTCCATCGCTGACAATAAAGCCACTCCGCACAACACTAATGGCATCGTTATTATAACTATTAAATACCGACGCCCCTGCACAGTCTGGCAAACTCACATCGCTAATTAATTTGCGAGTATTTAAGTCGTAGATTGCCGCACACCCACCAATCGGTGTGGTCACGCATAATAAGTTATGTTGGCTATCAACGGCGACACTGGCAATATACTGATGAAAGCGTTGCCATTGATGGTTTGGCATGATTAAAGAGCTAAACTCAGCATCACCGCGCTTATGAGTCAGCACTAAAGGCACGTTAATATGCTTTTCACCTTGAAACTGGATCCCAACCGTTACTGTTCCGTCATCATGCATGGCTAAATGACGCACGCTCATTTGATTGTGCTCAGGGATAATTTGCTCTAATAGCGTGCCATCATAGCGGTTAAGATAAACCAATGACGGATGCATAGTGTCTAAGTTTAGCTCCTCACGTGAGGCTTGTTCGGTCTTGATACCACCGTTCGCGATAACCAAGGTCTCACCATCAGGATGCATAATGAGCTCATGTGGTCCGATACCATGCGAGTCAAACTCAGCGACTTTTTTATAGCCACAACTGACATCGTAGATACCAATTTTACCCGCTAAGCTTATCGTGTCATTTTCGGTCACGTATAATAGTTTGCTATCTAGACTATAGCAGGCATGACCATAAAAATGACGATCAGCCTCTGCTTTGATCGCATACTGTACTTGTCCTGTGGCGGTATCTAACACCCAAAATCCTTCGCTGGGTCGTCGTCCCATCACCACCACATCGCGGCGAGCGGTTTTATCAGATATAGGCTGAAGAACGATATCATGGACGCGCTCTGGCATCGTGGTCTGCCAGACAATCTGGCGATCGGCATCAATACCGACCACACCAAAACCATTATCGTTACCGGCATGACCAGTGGTCATAGTCGCTTGCGGCAGGGATGCCACACCACTAACCCAGCATACGGGACGTGCCAGCATGGTTGTGGTATGTACATCTGAGAAATTAGTATTGACGCTTTTACTTTGCATACCCTTATCAGGATAACGCTGGTACGCCTGTGTGGCTTGCTGATATGCATATTGTAAACGTGTCAGTTGCACGGGTGGCAAAGCTTTTAATTGCGTAGTGATACCTGATAGATAATCTTGCAAACGCGCTTGCGGATACTGTTGAAGACGATAGTAATGATGCAAGCCGACCAATGCCGTTGTCCCAAGTGCTGCTAACGCGGTAGTGGTCAGTAGCTCGTTTGTATTACGCTTTGCCATTATATTAAGACCTTGTGTGCTTGAGCTTCTGCTTAGCTGTTATCAATTAAACACTAGCAACAGACAGCCATTATTTAATCGCCATCTGTGCTATTAAAGCCCACACGAATACCCAATGTCGGAATCAGTTGACGCTTAATCAAAACCGTTATGGTCGTTAGATGATCGTATAATTCTTGCTGCGTGGTTTTATCTGCGGCCGATAAGTCCTCTGGCATCTGCGCTAGCAAGGTCGTGGCTTCGGCAAGTGCAGTCGATAGCTCGTTACCGACGGTACTTTCATCATTACTACCAAGCATAGCGGTTAATACAGGATCAGTCAGGGCTTTATTGAGCGTGGCCAATTTAGAATTAATAATGGCACGACTTTGCCCAGCAGTTGCAGCGGGCAGATGACCTTTGGCTTTCCCCGTCAGACCTAGCGGCTGATCAATGGCGACAGACTTCATGGTCTCAACCAATGACAATAATGAGTTGACCCATTGGTTCAGTCCTTTGTCGCTATCTGCCGTTTGATCAATGGCCAGTAAGGCTGTCGCATTCTCATGCCAGTTGCTTTCGATATCTTTTAGGCGCGTGCTTAATGCACTACTGGCGCTAATCACATAGGCACATTGGCCAGCGTCTAAGCTATCGTTAGCATACAACGCTTCTTCTAATCCGGGTACACCTTGGACAATGGCGCTTTCATTGGCCAATTGTTTGGGTGTTAGTGACGGATTGGCAGCAATGAGTTCAGCCACACCGCTATGCACGAGACCGCGCTCGTCAGGATAGTAGTTAATATATAGATTGCTCATGCTGGCGGTCGCTGGACCAAAATCGATCATTTCAGCACTGGCCCACGCTTGCGCCAATATCAGCCACTGATCGCGCAGGGCTTGTAGTTCTTTACCGCTAACAGGCGCTTGCTGGCAATGCTGCTGGGCCAAATCATGGAGCATATCGCTTTGCTTGGCAGCATCCGCATAGGCCGGAATGACGATATCGTTAGCAACGTGCGTCAGATAGGTTTTTTCAGTATCAGCGCTAATGTCTACTGGGGTAATTTGTGTAGCATTATTGTTTTCATTAGTCTTGGTCTTGTTAGTAGCTTTGGTCGCTGTAGACTCTTGCGCTACTTTTTGACTGTCACTATCAGCCGCTTTATTGTCATCAGCAGGTTTTACACAGCTGATGAGTAGACCAGCACTTAATGCGGATAGCGCCATCGCTAAGGCATGGTTTTTTTTCATAAGTTTCTCGGTATTGTCTCAATGTTTATATCAGTTAGTAGATAAGGCGGATAACCTCATCAATGTATTTGACGAATCGTTTATCAATTAATAATAAATCTGTGTTAATAGTAACTTTGTTTTAATGGTGACTCTGTTTTAATGGTGAATCTGTCCCACTGTTACAATGATTTTAAAAAGGCATTGAGCTCAGCACGACCTTGCTTGTCTAGCTTTAATACTTTTTGTTGTTGTTTTTGAGCTTCCCCGCTATGCCATAGTACGGCTTCCATCAGTGTACGGGCGCGTCCATCATGCAAAAAGGTCGCTTGTGGATCGACGGTTTGCGCCAGTCCAATACCCCATAGTGCCGGCGTACGCCATTCATAAGAATTGGCTAAAAACTCAACCTGCACGGTTTTTGGTGGTAGCTTGCCAGCAATGGTACGATCAGCCAGACCGTCACCCATATCATGGAGCAATAAATCAGTATAAGGATAAATCACTTGTCCATGCTGCTCAAGATTATCATCGTTAGTTTTTGGCAACTGATATCTTGGCGTATGGCAACTTTGGCAGCCCATGTCATAAAAGTGCTTTTTCCCGGCCAATACCAATTTATCATCCGCATTACGCCGATTTGGAACCGCTAAATTACGGGTATAAAACTCTACAAACTTAACAACCTCATCATTTACTTCAACGGGCGACTTGCCATTACCTTGCTCATCGGCACCAGTGGTCGCATTAAGACAAGCGGTTTGCGCGGGCATACAAGATTCATGGGGCCGAATGTTTGAGGTCAGACCCATGTCTTCACTAAAGGCGCTTTGGTTTTGAGTAATCAGCTTCGTTTGACCCGCCTTCCAGCCAAAGCGGCCTAATGCGTGCTTGCCTGTTTGTGGGTCCATGACCCAGTTAAACTTACCGCGGATGCTGTTTGCATTTTTATCAGCATTTTTATTATTACTGACGGCCTGTTTTTTGATATCTTCATCAGGAATTTGCTCCAGTAAACCAAGTCCAATCATCGGTAGTGCAATACGCGGTGACACCATCAGCTCATCATCAAAGGCACCATAGCCAGGTTTGGTCAAGTTAAAAGTCGGGGCGCGCAAAGTCTCGATATGACCATCTGCAAAAGTGACCGGCTTATCCGTCCATTGCACGGCAATCCGCGCTTCCGCAGGAACGCCTTGAATACCGCGATCTTGCAGTTGACCACCATAAACGGGATGAGCGATTTTTTCGATGAGCGAGCTTTGTAATTGTTGACGCTGCTCATCCGTGGTCGCTGGCATAGCAAGACGAATCAATAAACTATCTGCATCATCTTCAGCCGTCATTGGAGCATGACCACGTCCGTCTTTCACATGACACGATTGACAAGCAGCAACGTTAAATAGCCCCCCGAGTCCATCGCGGCTATCAGTACTGGCAGGTGCCAACACCCATGGCTGCTTAAAAAAAGCATTACCAATAAAAAAGTTCCCCTTGCGTGAGGCCGTCAAATTGGATGACGGCTTGGAGTAACTTTCGCTACTGGTAATAGTGATGCCTGTTTCGCCGCCCTGCTTAATCTCTTGCGGATCAAAAGTGGCAAGCTGCTGCATCGGCACGCCAGCCAGCGCTTCAATGGTTTGCGTCCGCTCAGCGGATAGCACTTCAGTATTGTTGTCATCAATAACTTTTACATCGTCATCAGACACACTGTCTGTCGGCTGACAGGCGCTGATTGATAGCGCGCATAGGACACCAAGCGCAAGCGTGGATGACGCCCGTAGTGTTGAAAAGGGAGAAAAAGAAGGAGATGGTATCGCTTTTTTGACGTTCGTAGCTTTCATAGTGTTCATAAATAAGTACCTGAGCTCTAATATAGAACTATTAAAATCGCATGCTATAAAGTTTTTCACTTTTAGTCGACACACCAGAGCTATCTATGCTCTGAGCTATCAGGCTATTTTAATATGGTATAAAAAACATGCTGCCAACCATTATTGACAACGTGCATATTATACCTAAGTTTTACTGACATGAAAATCATTCTCATTAGACTGATGTGACTCATTAGGCATTCAAAAGGCATTCAAATTTAGTGCAGACTAATACTATAGAACCGATTTTATACCGCCAAGCCTATAATCGCTAGATAAAAAATAGTCATTAGATAACAAATAGTCGCTAGACAACAAACAGCCTTCAGATAACAAAAAATCAGCCTAAGACTGTTAGCCAGCATCTGCATCTAGATTGTCAATACCGACCACTTTTGCCGCATTCTCAATCCCAGAAGTTAGCTTCTTCAAGCTAGTTATACCGTTCTCAATCCAGCCGCGACGAATATTTTGTTCTTCAGCAGAGATACCTTGCTCACTCACTTGTCCAACAGTAGCGATCATTTGATCGACCTTGATATTTTCTTTTTCGCCCTTGGCTACGATTATATTAAAGGCATCTTCTACTTTTTTAAAGTCCGCGGTAAGCTTGTCGGCAGCGTCTTTATGGTTAGTATCTATCAAATAGTTCTTGATACCATAGCCACCGACTGATTCACCAGCGACCGTTTTATAGCTGCCATTAAAAACGTTTTGAATACCAAGGGCATTATTAGCATAACTTAAATGAGTCAAATCACTAAAGCACTCATGCTCATCTTCTGTTGAACCCGTAACAAAGGCGACCTGCATACGCTGAGAAGCCAACTCTCCTAATGCTAAGCTACCCATTTGATACATGATTTGGCGCAGGCCGTTATTATCTTTACGCGCCAACATATCGCTACGCAAGGTGTTTTCACTTTCAGGCTGCCACTCAGATTCCATCGCGGCTAAATCATCAACCAACAATTGGGTAACTGCTTTTAGATACTGACCGCGACGATTACAAACGCTGGCATCTGTATTTACGGTCTCACCGCTGGTACATTGACCGGCCTCATTGGTAGAGTCAGTCATATAGTCGCTGACTGGACGATTACCAGCGCCTTCAGCAACGCCATTGGTGTCTTGACCCCATAATAAAAACTCAATGGCATGATAACCTGTAGTGACATTGGCTTCACTACCACCGATTTCATTCATTTCTGCCAACAGATCAGGAGTAATGGTTTTGGTATCTTGCTTTGAGCTACTAACGGTGATGCTATCACTATTGATAATATTATCTTTGCTATTGTACTCGCCAGCATAGCTGTCATCGACGTAATCGATTAATGCCTCGTCAAGTGGCCATGCATTTACCTGTGCTTCCCAAGCATCAATACTGCTAATAGCACGTTTATCATCAGCGGTGACAAAACCTTCATCGAAACGAAAAGTTTCAGTTTGCGAATACGGCTGTCGCGCTGCTTTATAAGCCGCTTTTGCCGCATCAAGGTTCGCTTGTGTGGGCGTATCTACATAAGTATTAACCACCGTTTGTAATAGCTTAGCGGTATCTAGTGAGTCTTTATAAGCGGCGTGTACGATGTCTACATGGCTTAGAACCAATCTATCGATACTGGCCTGTTCAGCAATTGATTTCTGCACACTATCGCCAGCTTTGTCAGTTTGAACGGCTGTTTGCTTATCCGTAGCGACGGTATCGTCATTAGTCTGCTTGGTACAACCCGTAACCATTAATAATCCTGCAAGTGCAGCAGCTAAAGTAGTAGGTAGAATCTTGCGGCTCGTCACGGTGTTAATAGTCATACGCGTCCTCAGAGGAATTATCGAACAAAAAAGAGCAAAAAAGCAGTCAATAGCTATATAATATTTAAGCCGATGCAAATTATAATGGTATTGATAACTATTATCAATAGATAGATTAACTCTCTTCTACTAAATATTTAATGTGATTTATTATTAGTACTAGCCGAATTGCTATATGTTTTCACTTTGCTATTATTTTGCTTATTACCACTTTCATAAAAACATAAAAAAAGGCCAGCTTATCGCCGACCCTTTTAATATTTATAATTTTATAGTACTGTTTTTTCGTTAATTAACGAACGCTGTTGGGCGCATTAATAGTTAACTCAACACGACGGTTTTGCTGACGACCATAATCAGTGTTGTTATCAGCAACTGGACGTGATTCACCATAAGCGACTACTTGAATACGGCTAGATGGTACACCACGAGCGCTTAAGTAGTTTGCTACCGCATAAGCACGATCACGCGATAGACCTTGGTTATAAGTCGCTGAGCCTTTACTATCAGTATGACCAGCAATAGTAATTGAGTTTTGATTATACTCGTTCATAGTTGATGCCAATTTATCAAGTGTTGGCTTGAAGCCTGAGCTTAATGTTGCATCATCAAACGAGAACGTAATATTGGCTGGCATAACTAAATCGATGTTACCATTGGCATTTGGAGTAACAGTAACACCACTGCCGACCATTTGTTGCTCAAGCTGCTTAGCCTGACGCTCCATGTAATAACCAACACCAGCGCCTAGTGCTGCGCCAATAGCGGCGTCACGACCAGTCTTATCACCGCCAGTTGCTTTTGAAATAACAGCGCCGCCAGCAGCACCCGCTAGTGTGCCAAGAGCTGTTTTATTCAGGCGTTGCTGTCCAGTGTTGGGATCAGTAGTACAACCGCTAAGTGCTAGGCCTGATGCTACTGCTACGATCATTAATTGGTTACGCATGATATTTTCCTCTGAAGTTTAAAATTATAAACAAAGTGTGCTTTTAGGTTTTGCGCTTTTTGTGGAGCTTATCGGTTAGATCTTATTGACTAATATTTTATAAGGCGTCACTAATACTCACCATTATTATGTCAAGAGCAACCTAACTATGTGTAATATTTTGTCACATCTATGTATAGGAAGTGCATGATATTTTGCGCTCCATAACGGTGACACCTCTTATTTTTAGAGACTTTTATATAAAACAAAGTAAATATTATAGTGCTTTGCCTAAGGTACACTATAGTTAGCAAAAAATAAAATAGATACGCTGAAAATGGATGCATTGATGGTCACGTTAACACTCGTACACTGTTACCAATTTCTGCTAAAATCATGCGATAAGGTTAGTCATAGCTAACCGGTATGACTATTGTGGTGCTATAGTCAGAACTAAATAAAATGTATACACACATGGTTTCATATAACTGGCAAAAATTTTTCTAGCTTACTGTGTGACTGCTTCACTCCTGAGGCTTCGAAAATTTCTCCCAGCTATCCTGTATCTGTTTTAAAGCGTTTTAACTATATTAGCTACTCTCGCTCTATAAATAGCCATTCTCAAAACGGATAATTTAAAAACTAGTAATATCGAAACTCAAGGATTGAACATGAAATTGACATCTGCCATACAAAAATTACATGACCGCGCGCCTAAATTGGGCAAAGCGGTCTCTCTGGTCACAGCTACGAGTGCCATCACTGCCACCAGTCTCGCCGCAGGTCTACCCGTATGGCTAATGGGTGCAACCAAGATGATTACAGGCGCGGCTATTGCCGATAAGACGGTGATCCAAGTGACCAATGCTTGGATCAACAGCAATAACGCCTTGATTGACAATATTTTGCCACGCAAAGATTGGCGCATCAGCCTGCCTGATGACGTACACTCCTATGGCAAGTATTTGCTCATTAGTAACCATCAGTCGTGGGTAGATACCAGTATCGTGCAATATATCAGTGAAAAACGCTTACCTTTGACGCGGTTTTTTACCAAATTTGAGCTGATATATATCCCTGTTATAGGACAAGCCTTTTATTTTTTAGACTTTCCAATGATGCGTCGTCATTCTAAAGATGCAATCGCTAAAAACCCTGCACTGCAAGGCAAAGATATAGAAGAGGCAAAACGCGCCTGCGCCTTACTAAAAAACAAGCCTTTCACCCTTCTCAATTATTTAGAGGGGACGCGTTTTACACCAGCCAAACGTGATAAGCAGCAATCGCCTTATCAGCATTTACTCAAGCCACGTGCTGGTGGACTGGCCTTAGCCATTAGTGCCTTAGGCGAGGAAGTCGATGCCATCTTAGACATGACCATTGTCTATCCTGATGGCATACCAACTTATAGTGATTTGTGGAAAGGCAATATTAAGCGTTTAGGCGTTGATGTTCGACATATCAAGATGCCAGACGCTTTATTTACTGCTATTCAAAATGGTGGTTACGAGAGTGATGAGGCTATTAAAGCGCAAATGTTCGATTGGGTAGAGCAAGTATGGCAGCAAAAAGATCAGCTGATTACTGAAATGCTTGCCGAATTTGATACCGTCTAATACCTTGTGATAATACGACCCTGAGGCTAAAAACTGCTTGATTGACGGATTAAGATAATGAGTTAGATGGTAGTAGTGACTGCTATGGCATTAAGTCAAAATGGTGATAACATCGCCTTTCGCTATTTTTTATTTATAATGTCCGATTATACTGGCTGACGGGTTGTTTTTAAGTATTATTCATTGATAATGTTGGTGAATATTAAAGCTTACCGTTTACTTAATAGCCACTCACTATATATATAAGGTATGACTGTGTCCGCCTCTCCTGCTGCTAGCCCGCCTACAAACTCAAAGCCACTACCTAACCAGTCTACAAGTCCTTTAGATACTCGGCCGCAAGAACCTCAGCGTCCCATGCGTCCAAAGCCAAACCGTCTAAAGCTCACCTATGACATAGTGATGGTTATCGCTATCAGTATTGATTTATTACTGATCAGTGTTGATGCCATCTTGATGAGTAACTTTAGTAGCAATGCCGCAGGCTGGCTAGCGCTCAGTGATGGACTGAGCTGGTATCAAAATACCTTACACGATCCATTGCGTACGGCTGGCGGTTTTTTTACTATCTTTTTGATCTTAGAGCTACTACTACGCTGGGCTATCGCCATTAAAGAGCAAGTCTATTATCGCTGGTTCTTCTTTCCCTTTGTGCATTGGTATGAAGTGCTGGGCTGTTTTCCGCAGCTACGTGCATTACGGTTGTTTCGAGCAGTAGTCATCGGTCGGCGTCTATATCAGCTGGGTTATCAAGTTCTACCGCAGCCGTGGCTCAACCGTATTAAGTTTTATATTAACTTAGTTTTAGAAGAGCTGTCTGATCGCGTTATCCTGACTACTATTTACAACTATCGGAAACAGCTAACCGATCCTGAAATGCAACAGTCATTGTTTGAATCAACTATTGGCCGTAATCGTGATGAGATTGAGTCAGTGCTATTATCTCTATTACGTAAAGAGCTGGCGCCACAATTACAAAAACTAACCGACACCTCAGAGGGTGGCAATTTAATAGCGAGTGAAGTCGGTAACGCCATCCAAAACGGACTGGCCAACACCCCTGAGCTGCGCCGTTATCTACGTCTGATACCGATCGCTGGTAGCTTGATTGAGTCGCAACTACAGCATGTCGGACAGAATATTGGCGAAAATGTCGTACATGCGCTCAACGAGCGTCTCTTAGATGCCGAGCGTATTGACGCCCTGATGGTCGCTATTGCCCAAGGAGTGGCTCATATTGATACCAATAATACGGCGCTCGATAGCTTAATAGCACGTATTATCGCTGACAGTTTGTCAGAATTTGAAGCGCAAATAAAAGTCCAGCAATGGAAGCACCAAGACATGCTTAAATTTTAGTTATTTTATGAATTGATGCCTACCAATAGACTGTATAGTCAAGACTAAATAAAAGCGATACGTAGATCAATGCGTGTGGCTGTTTGAAAGTGTACCGACTAACTATAGATGTTTTAGGGGCTAAATTATATTTTATCGAGTAATGGGCTTGTTAAGCCCTAGCCTCCCTTAGTACACTGTCTACTAAAAACAGCACTAATTAATAGTGTTTTTTAATAAATGATATACAGTAACAACTGCGCCGTGATCGCAGCGATATGACTGTCTCTTGAGGATTAACAGTATGACGATTTCGGATACCGAAAACCAAGCTCTCCTGCCCACCGACGCGCCTGCTATAACTTTTTATGGCAAGATGCTGACCTTTTCGCGCTTGAAGTTGAGTACTGATGATCTGTCTGCTATTGAGACCCAGCTTGCTGGTATGCTGAGTAATAAAACTAGCAATATTCCGATCATCATCGATAGTGATATTGAGCAAGATTTAGCGGCTTTAGTAACGCTACTATGGACATGGGGTCTACAGCCTATCGGTGTGGTTACCGGTCTGCTTGACTCACAAGCGCGCGCCCAACAATTAGCGATATTCCCAGCAGAGGGCAAGCGTATTGAGCGCATTTTACCTAGCAAAAAATCTGTACCCCCCGTCAACCAAGCAGCTGTTGATAACCGTGCAGAAAAGCCATCTGATAATAGCATTAGCGCCGCAGCAAACAACGAAACTGTTGAATCGACTACAGCTACCAAACAATCAGCAGAGGCCCTACTCAGCGCCGAGCATATTACCAGCCTAATCTATGATCAAATGCTACGCTCAGGACAAACCCTTAACCATGTCGGTGGTGATTTGATTTTGACCAATAGCGTTAATAGTGGTGCTGAAGCGATTACCGATAATAGCTTACACGTATATGGCCGTGCACAAGGGCGCTTAGTCGCGGGAGCTACAGGTGATCGAGATGCGCGAATTTTCTGTCAAGTCTTTAATCCCTCGTTAGTGTCGGTTGCTGGCACTTATTGCTTACGAGATAATTTACCTGAGAATGTAATTGATAAACCGGTACAAGTACGCTTTATAGAAGGTCAAGGCTTAGTATTTACCATTATGGATAATGCCTGAGTGTTTGTATAATCTAGTGCTTGGATAAGCTATAGGGACTATATCTTTATTGCTTTTGATACTTGCTTTTGATACTTGCTTTTGATACTTGCTTTTGATACTTGCTTTGTTAATTGACTGTTGGTTAATCAACAAAGCAATTGTCCAAAGCGTGGAGTTAATATTTAGTTGAGCCGTTACTCAATAATGTAATAGGTCAAAAAAAGATTGAGCATTAGGGTAAGTTTATTTAACAAAATTGCGCTACCATAAATCTTTAATTCAGCCACTATCTAGACTATTACTAGGCGCTACTGTAATGTAGCAACAAGGTACCCGTTATTTAGTAGGTTTCTGTCCTTTCATACGGACTTGCTATAAGTTTTTGTTTATTTATGCTAGGCTTACGCTCGCATATAGCACATATATTACTAGTAAATGCGCTATTTTATCTATTAGACATCCCATTGATTCATAGGAGTGTGCCATTGTGGCAAAGATTGTTGTAATCACTTCAGGTAAAGGCGGTGTGGGTAAAACCACGACCAGCGCCTCTTTTGCTGCCGGTTTGGCATTACGTGGCTATAAGACAGTGGTCATCGATTTTGATGTGGGTCTCCGTAATCTAGACTTGATTATGGGCTGTGAAAATCGTATCGTTTATGACTTTGTTGATGTCATTAGTGGTAATGCTCGTCTGTCACAAGCACTCGTTAAAGACAAGCGGTTAGAGAACTTATACATTCTACCTGCCAGTCAAACGCGTGATAAAGACGCGCTCACAGACGAAGGCGTGGCAGAGGTCATGGCTGAGCTGTCCAAGCAATTCGACTATATTATCTGCGATTCGCCAGCGGGTATTGAGCGCGGCGCGCAGCTAGCTATGTATCACGCAGATGAGGCCATTATTGTCACTAATCCTGAAATATCTTCAGTACGTGACTCAGATCGCATCATCGGTATTTTGCAAAGTCGAACTAAAAAGGTTGAAGAAGACCAAGGCTCTATCCGTGAGCATTTGATTATTACTCGCTATAATGCGGAACGCGCAGCCGCTAATGAAATGATGGATATCGAGACTATCTCTAACGATATCCTCAAGGTACCATTATTGGGCGTTATTCCTGAGAGTCATTCAGTACTTGAAGCGTCTAACCATGGTGAACCGGTTATTCATTATACTGACTCGATCGCAGGCCAATGCTACGACGATATTGTCGCCCGTTTCCTAGGGGAAGAACGTCCTCTACGTCATATTGATGTGAAGAAAAAGAGTTTATTACAGCGCTGGTTTGGGGGTTAATGATGAATAAGAAAAAAGGCTTTTGGAGTAACTTATTCGGTTCAGATGACCGTAATAGTGCTGGTAGTGCCAATATGGCCACTGAACGTCTAAAGGTTATCGTGGCTAGCGAAAATCGCCTAAATAATCGTCTGACTGCTGACCGTATTGAAAAGATGAAACGCGAAATACTTGAAGTAGTCAATAAATACGTCAATGGCGTACAGATTGACGATGTCAATATCAACCACCGCCACGAAGATACCCTTGATGTACTTGAGATGAATATCAGCTTACCTGAGCACAAGAAATAGATTATTCAAGCGGCTATATGCTATAAGATTGATGCTCTAAAAATTTAATAGCATAAAATTCCAATTAAGAAAAGCCCTCAGCATCGTACTGAGGGCTTTTTTATTGCTTTGCTACGACTAAACCATTACTTCATCCGATTGATTAGCTTATCTTTTAAGATAAACTGATGATATAAGGCTGCGCTGATATGTAATAAAGTAAAGGCTATAATCATTGGCCAGATAATCTCAGTATGTACGTCATTATAAAAACGTGCTGCACTACGATCAGGGGTCACAAAAACTGGGATCTGAAACAAACCAAATATATCAACTGGCCTACCCCCATAAACGGTCATTAATAATCCCGCCATTGGCATAGCAATCAATAACGCATACAAGCCAAAATGAGACAACTTCGATATGACCAGTTGCCATTTCGGCATCGGTGGCGCAGGCGGCGCTTTGGTAAACACACGATTGATCACTCGCGCTATCATCCAACACAATACACTGATACCGAAGGCTTTATGTAGGCCAATATAAGCCTTATCATCTGTATTCTGGTACAGCAGCATTAATATCCAAGTAACTAACAATAAAGCAGCACTTATCCAGTGAAATATACGACTGCTAACTGGCCATTTTATTACGGTTGGATTGACATTGTTCATAGATTATCCTGCTAATTAGCTCTTTAACTGATATTGCTCAATTGATATTAACAGTAACCGATATTGATAGAATAATTACTGTGTAAGCCACTGTGACTGAGTCACCATGTTACGCATCAGCTATTCGAGTCTACCAACTGGTGCGCAATTTTATCCAAATCGGGCACCAGATAGGGAATGTCATCAATAACAACCGTTTGAAATAGATAGGATAGCACGACATCTTCTCTAAACTGTTCTTCAGCGACATTAATCTTGTTATCAGCACTATTATTAGCCGTACTCGCGCTGTCCTGCTGATAAATATTATTACCGACAGCAACGTCAACGTAATGCTCAGGCAACTCAGCATCTTTAACTTCAGAGATGCGGACTTTTACTTGTCGCAGCTCACCTGTCGTCTGTAAAGCAACGCGGTGCAACGCGGTATTTCCTTCTAATACTACTATTTTATCTGGAACCTGATCGCGCGGTAGCATATGAAATACTGCAACCTCTTGCTGTTGCCACTGATAAGTCCAAATATACTCATGATAATCATCCACACTCAAAATCAAACTGCTTGGGATAATCCAATCAGGTTGATTGAGCGCTGGGACGATAGTAACATCAAGCATGCCATTGTCAGTGGTCAGCAAGCTTACTGCTTCAAACGAATGTTTTAGGATTTGTTTCATAGGTCGCTCACAATGAATTAAGCCGAAGGGGCAGTAGCCATCATTTCACCAATGTAGTCGGTGAGTTTTTGTGCCAAAACTTCAGGACTACCTATAAACTGACAGTGACCTGAATCAATAATGGCTTGTGGCTGGCTAGGACAGGTACTCAAACTGGGATCTTGCGCCCATAGTTGGCTATGATTATCTTGAATCGAATCCACATACTGGGTGCCATCGTTGCCCATACCAGAGAATATAATACTCACCAGATCAGTGCCATAGACATCGCTGGTATTTTTAAGCAGCTGACCGATAGCAGGCTTATACTCTCCACCCCAAGCATACTCTGATAGAATCACCCTGCCCGTCGAGTCACAGACGATCTGTCGGTCAATAGGTGCAATTAGGCATTGACCTGTCTGTAGCCGCTGCGAGGTGGTAATCACTTGACAGCGCCACTTATTATGGCGGTTAAGTATCCGTGGTAATGTTCCAATCATGGCTTGGTTAAAGTGTTGTGCCAGTAAAATACAAATCGGTAGCGTGGGCGATAGATTATCCAAAAACGTTTTTATTGCATTGGGTCCGCCCATAGAAGCACCCAAAAAAACCACATAGCGCCAAGAATTAGGATTGTCTACATAAGCAGGGCTATCTAACAGCTCTGGTAACCCAAGCATTTTCGACAGCTTCCGCTTTAACTGGCGTTGCCATTTAGCATGCTGCTGTGCTTCATTTAAATAAGGTGCTTGGCTAAAGCCTACCAACACCGCACTCGACTTGGACGCGGTAATAGCGGCGGCAACATTGTCATCATAGTCGCTGTCAATCAACCAAATATCGATAGAGACTTTATAAGGTTTAAGCTCACCTTTTAACTGTGCTCGTGACACACAATCAACGAGAGTGAAGCCACAACTACGCACGGTATCACAAAATGCCACACGCTGATGATGATTCTCTGCCACTACCATCACTTGGATCTGATCATTAGTTCTATTAATAAGCGCTGAGGCTCGCGCTTTATCCCTCATAAGTCAGACTAACTTGTTCACCCAACAAGCGCTGTATTTTATTGAGAAGTTCTTTTTCCTGAAATGGCTTACCCATATAGTCGTTCACGCCAATTTCAAGCGCACGCTCACGATGTTTTTCACCTGTACGTGAGGTAATCATGATAATCGGAATATGCTGTAAACGTTTATTGTGACGTACTTGAATGGCCACTTCGAAGCCATCCATCCGCGGCATTTCAATATCCAATAATATCAAGTCTGGTGTGGTCTCTTGTAATATCTCAATCGCATCGATGCCGTCTTTGGCCAAAGCAACATTGATTCCTTGACGTTCTAAGAAACGAGAAGTTACTTTGCGGACGGTGACTGAGTCATCAACCACTAAAATAGTAGGCTGAGATTTTGAATGACTGCGCTCAGGCTTGGTGGATTGCGAGACATCTTTGAGCGCCGGCGAATTACGCATCAAGGTGATAAGATCCAAGATTAGCATCACTGAGCCGTCGCCCATAATGGTAGCCGCTGAAATACCAGCTAGGTGCGCCAGCTGTCGGCCCAGAGGCTTCACTACCACTTCAATACGTGACCCGGCAATTTGATCGACTTGGAGAGCAATATTTTGTCCGGTACGATTTTTGATAAGGATAAGGGGTAAGCTGGTATTGGTATTGACCATCAGCTCATTGAGTTTGTTACCCGATAAAATCTCATTCAAATAACGCACACGATAATCAGCGCCTTCAAGACGTAAAGTCCCCTCGCCTGATTGATAGTAGTCATAAAGTTTCTCTGGGTTAATACGTACCACACGCTCAATCTGCACCAAAGGAATAGCATAATAACGGTCGGCGGCGCGCACAACTAAAGCATCAGATACGGCTACAGTAAGCGGTACTCGTATGGTAAAGCGTGATCCTTGTTCAGGCTCCGACATTACCGAAACCACGCCACCTAACTGACGAATTTCACTGATCACGACATCCATACCCACACCACGTCCCGAGATTTGGGTCACTTGTTTGGTAGTGGATAAGCCAGCGTTAAAGATATATTGCATGATATCAATAGCCGTTAAACTGGTATCTTCTGCATCAATCAAACCTTGAGAAATGGCTTTATCACGTACTGCTTCGACATCAATGCCACGGCCATCGTCCGATAAATTAATGACGATTTCACTACCTTCGCGCAGTACTTCTAGGGTGATACGTCCGATACGATCTTTGCCTGCTTTTAAACGTGTGGGCGTGTCTTCAATACCGTGATCCACCGCGTTACGTAACATGTGCTCAAGCGGCGAGGTAATACGCTCTAGAATGGTTCTGTCCATCTCATCATCAGCGTTGATGATCGTCAGCTCAACGGATTTATTGAGCTCATTGGCAGTTTGCCTCACAACACGCTCAAGTCGCGGTGTTAAGTGCGTAAAGGGCACCATTCGCGAGTTCATTAGCCCATCTTGTAGCTCAGTTTGCGTCCGTGACAATTGTAGGAGTAGGCTTTCACTATCACGTGTTTTTTCGAGTAAAGTGTTATTAATGTCAATTAAGTCGGAAGCGGACTCAGTCAAAGATTTTGATAGTTGGTTTAAAGAGGAATATTGATCCATCTCTAGAGGGTCAAAACCTTCATGACTAATTAGCTCATCATCAATCTGTGATAAAATCTGCGCTTCAAGCTCAATCTCCATCCGGCGCAGCTGATCTGCCAAACGTTGTACCGTAGTTCCCATATCCTCAATGCTATTGGTTAAGCTACTCATACCCATATCAATACGCGCACGGTTAATCGCTGACTCACCGGATAGGTTAATCATATGCTCAATCAGACCGCCTGAGATACGGATCATCTCATTACTACCTGCACTCTGTTCCTGCTCAGTGAAATTGCCAGTCATAGGCGGCATCTCACTGATATCCTCTTCTATATATTCTGACTCTTGCTTGGCTTTAGCCGTCAAAATCATCGTCCGTTGCGCTTGGAGTGACTCGTTAGGTATCTGTTTTAAACTGTCAGGATTTTTAACAAATTGCTCGAGCGCGCCTATCAGTAACGTAGGAGTGGGTGGGTTCACTTGCTGGTCGAGAATAAACACCGCGTCTGCGAGCCAATCATGACAAGTTACCAGTAACTCTAATATTTTTTTGGTAGCGGGACGGCGGCGACTGGCAAGATCCTCATAGACAGTCTCCATCTCATGCGCTAAATCAGCAATACCATTGGCTGCGACCATCCGCGCACCACCTTTGATAGTATGTAAGTCGCGCTGTAGAGATTGTAGTGCTACCGTATCGGTGACATTATTCAAAAACTGCTGCAGATACTTATTACGGTTAGTAAGCTCTTCGGCTTCTTCTAAGAACACCTCTAAAATATCAGGATCAGGGAGTCCATTTGCCCACGATTCCTTGATCAACCTATCTAAACTAAGACTATCTGGGGCTTTATCTATTCCGCGATTACTTTCATCTGCAATGGCTTGAGATTCAGTACCAACACGCTTGTGTGGTGTTGGCAAGATAAGGGTAACGGTTGCCGGTAGCTCATCTGCTTGCTCAAACTGCCGTAACTGCTCAATGAGTTCATGGGCAAAAAACGAGGTTTGGTAATTTAGAATATGCGTAATCTGTAGCGACAAAGTATCCTGCACTATTTGCATAATAGCTAACCACTGCGCTGTTGGTACCCGTCTATCTTCTACAAAGGCTTCGTAGATGCTTTCGACTTCATGGGTTATATCTCCAATACTACGAATACCTGCCATGCGCGCACCACCTTTAATGGTATGCAAATGACGTTGTAATATTTTTAAAGTCTTAGTATTGGTAATATCTACACGCCATTTACTAAAATTTTCGGCGATAGCAGCATCTAGTTCTTGCGCTTCTTCCAAGAAGATTTCTAATAGCTCAGCGTCGGTATCGATTGACTCAAGCTGGAATTCTGGCGCTGGTGTAACTTTAACGTTATTTACGCTACTGTCAGTAACGTCTTCATCCATAATGTCTTCATCAGTATCGAACTCTTCACGACTATTATCGTTATAGGAGTTATCGTTATAAGACAAGCTTTGCAAGCTTGCAAGGACTTGCTCATCAACCTTTAATGACATGCTACCAGCCAACGCATCAAATAAGCCGACCAGTTGGTCATGACCAGCAAGCAGTATGGCTTGAATATCAGCATCTCCTGCCTGTTGAGGATGCTTATTCAAGTAAGCATAAGCGCTACCTAACGCACTAAGTATTGAAGTGAATTTTGGCGACTCTACTACTTTAGCAGCTAAGTATTTTATTTGTAGAATTTGCTGCTGTATATAGGTTTGAACGTGCTCAAGATCAGAATAACTAAGCGCGGTATTTAATTGCCATTCAGCATCTAGCAACTCATCAATATTTTCATCTAACAGCTGCGAGACACTTAGCTGGCCATCAGCTACGTTGGTAGTATCGTCTGACTCTCCAAGCATCGCTTGTAGTGAGGCTAAATCTTGCTGGTTTTGGTTATCTTGCCCTGATAGACTTTGCTGCTGGAGATTTTGTTTGTAATTACTTAGATAGCCATCAATCAGTTCAACGGATTGGGTTAGCGCTTGGAGATGCTGAGCATTCATTAGCGTATCCTGCTGTTGCAATTGCTCTAAGCTTTGCTCTATTGTCGCGCTAACGTCACTGATAGCAGATAAGGCGCTAGAGCCAGAAGCCGCTCGCAGAGTATGAAAGGCACGAACAATCTCATCACTGACTTCAATATGAGACTGGTCTTGGTGCGTACCAACAAAGTCATTAATATCTTGTAACAACTCCTCTGCCTCTTCAATAAAGATTTCACAAAACGCTTGTTCCTCTTCACTTTGCGGGGTGAGAACGACGGGCGCTTCTGCCATGATTTCATTAACAGAATAAATCGTTTGTAGCATGCTATCAACATGCTCATTGTTGTTAACATCAACACTATCAGTATCACCATCAGATGGTACTGCCAAGTGATTAATAGGTTGCTGTTGAGACGTGTTTAATAATTTATCACATAAAGCGGAGTAGCTGAACTCATCAGCATATTGCTTACTATACGCATCAGCGCAGGCTATCCATAGCAGCACAGTATCCGGATAATCATGGTCGCCACTCTCAAACGTTGCCACCAACGCGGGATACGCCGTTAAGACATCAGTGATAAGCTGTCTTATATCTGCTGAAACGGTAATACTATGGTCTAAAATACGATTGAGCATGTTTTCTATAGACCATGCCAGCTCAGCCGTATAATTGGCGCCAACCATACGACCTGAGCCTTTTAGGGTATGGAATCCGCGGCGAATATCTGTCAGATTGGTCAAGTCAGTAGGTGTCTGTTGCCACTGTTCATATAAGGGTACAATTTCGGCCAATACTTCATGGGCCTCTTCTATAAATATTTCTTTGATATCAGGATCTGCGTCATTAACATCCGTTGGAAGTTGCGGTGTCTCTTGCATAAAGGGCACAAGTACCGCTGGTATTTCTAGATCAGAGATAGAGACAGGCGAACCCTGCTCACTACTAACACCGCCATTGCGAGCATTCTCACTAGTATTATCGTTGATATCATTACTATTATTTATAGATCGATGAGCGTCATCTATAGAGTCTACTAGATCAAGGTGATTAGTAGTTGCTCTCTGCTCTTCTGAGTTCGGACTGTTTTCTGTTTCTGTTTCTGATATAGATTTCTCTATGTCGGCTTCCGTTTGCATTAATACAGACGTCGCTAAACCAGAATTTAACGGTTGATTGGTTCGTAAGTTATTACTTTGTAAGATAGTGATAGCAGGGTCAACGCTTGGCGCTTGTAAAGACTCAAAGTCCGTTACCAACAACGATAAGCGCTTTGTGGTCTGTATCACTAGCGCGACAACCTCTTCAGAGACCGGCATCGTTTTGTTTAAGAGATGATTAAGCAGATCTTCAATCGACCATGCCATCTCGCTGATGCTAAAAGCACCAACCATACGGCCTGAACCTTTTAGAGTATGAAAACCTCGCCGTACTTCAGTTAACGGCGTTAAATCCTGCGCATCTTGCTCCCAAATGGGTAAAAAGTCTTCTAAGTCAGCGATAACCTCTGTCGCCTCTTCAATAAAAATGTCACGAATCTCTTCATCCATATCAAAATTATCAGGCTTGACTTGAGCGCGCGCACTTAACAAAGCATCGCTGTCAGTTTCATCTAAAACGTCATGAGCGTTGGGATTTAACGTAGTATCACCGTCTGGAGTTGACGAGATGGTGGTTTCACTAACAAGAGTTTGGTCGACAGCAGGCTGGTTAATACTAGGGGCAATCTCACCACTATCGTCGTAACGAATAACATCAGTCGCGGCTACTTTTTTGCTAAGGTACGTATCATTATCATTAACCGCATCAGAAGTTTGCAAGCGCGCATTGAGTAGTTCAGTAGCTTTTGCGATATGTCTATTTGCCTGAACCACTAATTGCTGATCAAAAATCTGCTGCGCTAAATAGTCTAATAACAACTCAATAGCGGTTAAACCCTCAGCCAATGCTTGAGTAAGCTCCCAGTTGAGTATTCTAATGTCATGAGCGGTCAGCTGTGCAAATACGGTGGCCATGCTATCGGTAACTTGGCGAACTGCTGGTAAGCCCATATTTTCAAAAGCATTGCTAATCTTAATAAAGTCTTCAGCATCTGGTAATAAATGAGTCTGCTGACGCTGTATATATTCATTGAAATGATGCTTAACCTCTTCGACCGCAATTCGCAATTCGCGTAATCGCTTGTCAGAAGGAATCACATTCGTGCTAGCATCTGTCTGCTGATTTTCACTATTGGACGCTATAGATTTTGGAAAAAAGGAGGCAGCATCCCCTATTTCAATATGGATAGCTTGTTCTGTATTATAAATGGCACTGTATAGCTCTTGGAGTTGCAGCTCAACCTGAGAAAAACTCGTCTCAGAAGAGGAAATATGTTGCTCTACATCTGTCATTATGAGTTTAGTTTGTGACGCATATAACGTCCATCCTCTCCGCTCAAGCTGCGTTTTAATTTGCTGCAAAGGCTTTAGCAAAGTAGAAGGGTTATCAAGCGCAAATATTACTGTTTCAATGTCACTTAGTATGCGCGGTAAAAAACGCAATTCAGTATCGGGGCTGTCAGCGCTATCATTGTTATCAGTGCTTTGCGATAAACGACCGAGTTTTGATTGAGTATGCTCGTCACTCTGTACAAGACCGTTTAATTCAGTATAGATGTCTATCATCAAGTTTTTGATGACGTCCGGTGATAAGACTGCTGGATAACCGTCGGTGCCGATATGAGCATCAGTAGCATCCATACCAGTGTGCGACTGCTCTTCTTCGACCTGAGCGTGATGCGCGCAAGCTTCTATTACACGATCAAGCTGCGCCAGTAACGCTGCATAGTACTCAGGTAGCGGTGTCTCGTTAGGCGCAAGCTGATGTAACCACCGCTCAGCTAAATACCAAAGACGCTGCTGGACATTGACGCGGGCAGCTTGCCACAAATACTGACTGACTCTTTCTAAAACGGTAAATATAGGCGGTTGATTGGTATTAGCCGCAAGCAATTGTTGTACCTGCTGCCGCCATACTGTTAATAGTTGTTGATACTGCTGAGAAGCTAAAGCAGGTATCGCCATACTGTTTGGTAACGGCTTATCGATATCATAGACAGCGTTATCTATAGCTGTTGAGGTCGAATCTTCAACGTGTTCTGTAGATAGCCCCAGCTGTGACAACGTTTGGGTAAGCTCATCAGTTACTTTACTGACTAAGGCTGTCTGATAGGTCCCTGTTCGCACATACTGTGCTAACTCGTGCTGCAATAGCTGGTGAGAAAACTCAGCCGTTCGACAGTGATCAGCACTGATATCAGTGCTAATATTAGTACTAAGCTTCTCGCTACTGCCTACGCCTGCTAATAAACTCAGTTTAGTAGATAAGCTTGCCAACAAAGGCAGATTGATCATGATTAGTGCACCACTAACCTGATGATAATGCGGTGCCATATGTTCATAATCAGGACTGCTAGAGCCTACTTGCCAGCCATCAGCTACCTGTGATAATTGCTGATTAAGTAGTGGTAGTAGCCACTCAAGCGTCACCATTTCATTGGGCTGGTTTTTCATAGGTTTATCCTGACTCTTATAGGCACTAATTTAGGCACTAATTTTTTGCCACGCATTAATCTGTGGGTGCGCGATACGGCGCATGTTCGAAGGACGCCAAAACAACGCCTCACCTGGAGCTAACACAATATAACCACCTAACGCACACTGAGCTGCCAATCGGGTCAAAATATCACGTTGATCAAATTTGCGAAAATATAACAGCACGTTTTGGCAGATAATCACCTGTTGTAGAGACGGTGTGGCCAATTCTTGAGTAAATATATTGTGCCAAGTAAAGCTGACGTTCTGTCGCAACGCCGCCGCGACTTGCCAGTGCGGCTCAATGGTTTTTTGCATCTGATGAACAGCAGACGAAGTATAAGGGTTTGATTCACCAGTGACATCTTCAGACAGCAACGGCTGAATAAACTGCTGGCAATCCTGCGGGACTAATTGACGCTGCCGGTCATCATAACGTCCCAAGCGCGCTCTGGTCAGAGCTTGCTGACTGACATCCGTACCTAATATGGCATAATTTGTCATCTGTTTCGCGGCTAAACTCATAGCAAGCGTCCAAACTTCCTGACCATGAGCGCAACCAACGCTCCAAATACGAAATAAGTTGTCAGTATTGTGACCGTTCAAATGAGCGTGCTGCTGATATTGTAATGCGCGTTCTGTGACGAACTGTATTGAAGGTATATGCCGAAAAAAACGACTTTCAGGAATGAGTACGGCATCCAATAATTTCTGACGAAGCTCTCTGTTAAACGGCAATGCAGTCCATAGTTGCGCGACTGTTAACTGGTGTACCGCTGCTGTGTGATCAACGGCGTTCACTAACCACTGTAACTGCCTATCTGGTAAGACAAAGCCAATCTCTTGCTCTATGTAACGTCGCCATTGCTGCGCATTTAAGAAGTCTTCTTTCACTAAAACAGTTACCACCTTAGATCCAGTTTTAGCCTTGCTGATCGCTCTGATATTTTGCTGAGTACGATTATTCACATGACTTGCTGTTGTTGTCAATATCGCAAGTTAGAATGCCTAGCGCCGCGCTCTAATTAATATCTAGATATAAAAAACATATGCTTTGTTGATTGCGATCAAGTGAAAATAAACGATCGGCACCAAAGTCGCTGGTATATTTTTACTCAATTTTTATTGATGACCTTGGTGTTAAGTAGTTACTATAGCTGACACCCGTATCATTTAAAAATTATCTTGATCACTATCAAAATCATGATCTAATTGTTCATCATCATTAGATACTTTAAAGCCTGTTACTGATTCTTGTAGTGCTGCTGCCATTTCGCTCAGCTCACCAATAGAACGCGCCGTTGCCATCGTACCAGACGAAGTTTGCGAGGTAATGTCTTGAATAATATTCATAGTATGAGAGATGTGCCCAGCAGAGTCAGCTTGCTGTTGCGCAGCGTTTGAGATGCTTTGAATCAAATCGGCCAAGGTATTAGAAACACTTTGCACTTCTTCCAGTGCCTCACCAGCGTCTTTTGCTAAGCGCGCACCGCGGACAACTTCAAAGGTAGTGGACTCCATCGACATGACCGCCTCATTGGTATCTGCCTGAATGGTCTTCACCAGAGTTTCAATCTGTTTGGTCGCATTGGCCGAACGCTCAGCGAGACGTTGAACCTCATCAGCAACTACCGCAAATCCTCGACCTGCCTCGCCTGCCATCGATGCCTGAATAGCGGCGTTCAATGCCAAAACGTTGGTCTGATCAGCAATATCATTAATCAAGCCAACGATATCACCAATCTCTTGAGAGGATTCACCAAGCCGTTTGATACGCTTTGAGGTTTCTTGAATTTGATCACGAATGACGTTCATACCTTCAATTGAGCGCTGTACGACCTCTGCCCCATTATAAGAGATAGCCACTGAGCGCTGAGCAACCGTTGCGGACTCCGTGGCGTTATTCGAAACTTGGTCAATAGATACCGTCATCTCATTAATCGCCGCTGACACACCAGCGATTTCTTGCGCTTGGTGTTCAGATGCTTCAGCAAGCTCAACGGCATTCATCTGCGTTTGCTCTGAGGATTGTGAGACACGGTCAGCAGTACTGTTAATCACCAATACCAGCTGACGTAATTGGTCAATCGCAAAGTTTACTGAGTCAGCAATTGCCCCAGTAAAATCTTCTGATACTGTCGCATTGACCGTCAAGTCACCTTCCGCCAAATCTCCTAGCTCATCAAGTAAGCGTAAAATCGCGATCTGGTTACGTTCGTTTTCTTCCTGAATCTGGCGGGCGCGCTCAGACTCTGCATCTGCTTCTTGCCGGCGGCGTAAGGTTTCTTTTTCAATAAGTAAGCGTTCCGTTCCACCGCGATTTTTTAGTAGCTGGTATAAGGAAAATAAAACACCCAGCACACCTAACACGAATACAATCATTGGCAATACTACTGCTTGATTGAAATCGTTTAAGTATTGACTCAATGATGATAATGAGTTGATTAACCAAACCAAGCAGATCACGCTCACTAAGGCAAAAAACCCTAATAAAACCTTCCATGTATTATTGGAATCTTTAACATCTGGCGTTTTTTTAACCGTGCCAGCTACAGGGTTTTTTATCACTTCACTCATCGTGCGTATTCCTTCCAAACAGTCGTCTAAGTCATCTCTTAACTGACTTCATCAATCACTGTTATATCAATAACAGCCATCAGCAAAGCCTGTATGAATACTGACATACAACAGTATCATGTCAGTCGCTACTATTTTTCATAGTTCTATTTGCCATTGATTTAACAGACAAATTTTTATTATATTTTATTACAAATAGTTATATTGCAGCATCAATATACCGCGAGTCTTGCGCCAGTAAACTGGGCATAAAAACAAACCAATCTTGCTCGTCTTTAAAGAACTTACCGTGATTATAAGGGGCAAATGGCGACTGACTATCAATAGCTTCTGCTCGGTACTGACTACGATTGAAATGCTCAATACCAAGCACTTGGTCTACAAGTATCCCCGAAAACACGCTATCATGATCGATAACAATCACTTTGCGCTGACTCATCTGCGACAAACGACTAGGAACATGCAAAAACTGAGACAGATCTGTCAATGGTAACAAACGTCCACGAATATTAGCGATACCCAGCATCCATGGCTGGACTAGGGGCATACTAGTATATTCAGGCATCGTTAGCACCTCTGACACTTCACCCATTGGGGCCACCAGCCGCTGTCCGCCAATCTCAAATACCACACCTTGCCAGTCGGATTCTTGCCCGCCTTGGCGACCACTTTTGCGCGCGCGTGCCATGTCCGCCAAACGCAGAAGCTCAATAAATCCTCTGGAAGCCACAAATTACTCCATTACTTTACGAATAATATTAATCAACCCCATCTCGTCAACCGGTTTAGACACATACTCTTTAGCGCCTTGACGCTTTCCCCAAACCCGATCAGTTTCTTGATTCTTGGTACTGATCATGATAACGGGAATATGAGCGGTGGTCTTCCCACGGGTTATTTTACGAGTGGCCTGAAAACCATTCATCTCCGGCATTACCACATCCATCAAAATAACGTCTGGCAAATGTTCAGCTGCCATCTGACAACCTTGTTCACCATTAATCGCTTCTAACACTTGATAATTATTCTTCGCAAGCAAGTCACGAAATTTCGCCATTTCAGATGGCGAGTCGTCAATGACTAAAACAGTAGTCATGGGTATTTCCTTTATTTTCAAAGATATCCGTCAGGATGTGTAATTTAAACCATCTAATGAGTACTCACACCTTAATATTTCATGACACGTTTATGGCCATAATGGGAGGTGTTAAGCAATATGCACTAATTAATTGGCTCATTTATAACCGTGGCAACTATACGTTACATACTTGTATGATTACTTTTTACAGTTGTTTTCTTGGTATGACATAACGACTTATATGACGAAATAACCGACAAACCATGCCAATTCCTATGTCTAAACCGATATGTCTAAGCCGGTATGTCTAAGCATAGTATTTATGTCTATTAGCGGTATTGATTAATAGCTTCAAACAACTCATCTTTGCTGAATGGTTTGGTTAAGTACTCATCAGAACCGACAATACGTCCACGCGCTTTATCAAACAAACCATCTTTTGATGACAGCATAATCACAGGCTTGCTGGCATAATCAGGATTGTTTTTGATCAATGCGCAGGTCTGATAGCCGTCTAGACGTGGCATCATAATGTCGACAAAGATAATGTCTGGATTATTATCAACAATCTTAGCCAACGCATCAAAGCCATCAATAGCTGTAACCACCTCGCAGCCGGCTTTTTGTAATAAGGTCTCTGCTGTACGACGAATGGTTTTTGAGTCATCGATAACCATGACTTTTAAGCCATTAAAATTATTTTCCATCATAATTGTCCTATGAACGACTGTTTATTCGTGTCGCTATTTTTTAATGCAAACTTTTGGCTGTTATTTTGTTTCATGCAATAGCTCATATTTAGGTTTATAGCGATTACCGGCTTTACATTATTAGCTTGATAATGACTGACATTATCTACAGCTATTGTCTGTGGTGCTAACCGCCCATTAAATATCGCGCTATCATAAGCTAATATACGCACTTTATCATTAATTATCTAAGTAAATTCAGCTATTAGTCGAGCAACTTTGCTCGACAACAGTATGGAATAACTGCTAGGAAGCAGATTTCTAGGCATTGCTTTACTTTTTATTATGTATAAAATTGCTACTTAACTTACCCGATAATCTTAATTTGTGATAAAAATGTATCAATTGATTCTGCTATGCTTGTTTTAGCATAATTAATTGCACTTTCCCAGTTATTTAATTGACTGACGGTTACTTTAACTGTATTTACTAGCCTACTGAACCATTACTCATAGGATTGCTCTCTATAGTAGCTTTTTGAGGGTTAACTAGGGCGCACTAGTTTCCCCTTGTTTGATTTCACTATATAATAAAACGACGTTTATAATGGTGATTGGTATGACGTTCTTTATGTACTCCAAATCTATATGCTTTAAGAATAGCGCTTACTTATTAAGTGCCTTACTTCTTGTCGCGTGCCAACCACCGACACCGAACGATGAACTTCATGCTAGCGATAAAAGTGAGATCGTGGATACACCACTCATTATCAGTGCAGATAGTGTCACTATGACGCCTAAACATATTCTGAATATAAAATCATCACGTTACCAGCCAAGCCTCGGACTACAAGGCAACATTGAACCCACTAAGCAAACAAAGCTCATTTCAGCCCATGCGCTTAAGGTAGAAAAAGTACTGGTTACAACAGATCAATGGGTAGAAAAAGGCACGCCATTATTGATTGTCCGGCGCCAAGTTGATACCAGCAAACCGACCAATCCATCTAATGAGGTAGACTCCGAAAACTCAAGTTCTACGAACTCAAGCTCTATCGATTTGGGCAATGCTGCAACTGTTAGTAATGACACCAAAAATCAGAGCACTATAAAAAGTGCTACCAGTAAAGACGCCTCAACAGATCCGTTGTCCAGCAATCAACAAGACAGTAAAGAGGCCAATGATCTCGAATCCAAAAGTCAACTATCGTCAAACGATATTGATGCCAGTAATAGCGATATAGATAGCAATCAAGGTTCCGTGAATTCTGAAAAGTCCTCTCAACTGATTACCATACGTGCCAGTTTTTCAGGGCGTGTGAATGCTTTATATGTTCAATCTGGCGAACAAATTGACGCTCGTAAGCCGCTGTTACACCTCAGTGATGAGACTGACCTGCGCTTTATCGCTACCTTACCCATGCAAGCTGAGCCTCAATTATCAGTAGGACAAACGGTAAACTTCACGACTCAAGGTCTGTCAGCAAAATTTACGGGTCAAGTCAGTAATTTAGTTGCCAGTGACCAGCCTAATCAGCTATTGGTCTATGTTCATGTCATCAAAAACGACGCCAGCCGCAATACCCTCAAATCAAATATGTTCGTCACCGGCCGAGTCGATTATGGTCAAATAGAGGTGGGCACAGTCGTCCCTAAGCGCGCGCTTCACGACGTCGACTTAAAAGCTTTAGAGACGCCACCATACCAGTCTCTTACTCCATTGACCGCTAATGTATGGACTATTAAACAAGACCAACTTCTGACCCGTCAGCCTGTTGAGGTTATCAAGTATGATCCAAGTACGGGACAATATCTGATCGCAGGTATCAGTAATGACAGCTTGATTTGTTTGGCTGACTTGCCAGTAGAGTCCGCGGGCAAAAAAGTAATTATTTCATAAGAGCTTATGATATAAGTTACTACTGATACATATAAGTTATTATCATGTAAGTTACATGGTGTAGAAACATTAACAAAGCACGTCTTGTTTAACAATGTCTTGTTTAGGCAATATAGTCACATAGCTAATTATGGACTGATTTATTAACCGTATTTTTAATCATTATAATTTAACTTTTAAAAATAACGCCTTAAAACCACTGTAATTATTAACTGACTTTTATAAAAACAACTAGAGGACAACCCATGAGTAAGCAAATTTTATTAATTGAAGATGATCCAGATTTGGCAGAACTAATTAGCGATTATCTGACTATGAATTATTACGATGTCCATCACGCAGGACTCGGTCAGGAAGGTCTTGATACCTTAGATACCAAAGAGCGCGATATTGACTTAGTAGTGCTTGATTTGATGCTCCCTGATATGGATGGCATGCAGGTCTGCCAGAAAATTCGTGGCAATAAAAACAATATGACCAATAAAGTTCCGATTATCATGCTTACGGCTAAAGGCGATACAACAGATCGCGTATTGGGGCTCGAGATGGGCGCTGATGACTATATCTCAAAGCCTTTTGAGCCGCGAGAATTATTGGCACGTATTCGATCGGTCATTCGTCGTCACGAGCAACCCAATCAAGCGGATAGCCAATCGGATAGTTTGACTTTTGGGCGTTTAAGCGTCTTTCCCGACAGTCACGAAGTCACGATTGATGAGCAGTCAGTGCGCTTGACAACTCATCAGTTCCAACTGCTTCATTACTTTGCCACTCATTCTGGTAAAGTGCTCAACCGTGAGCAGCTATGGCAAGCGATGCCAAACGATGACAGCTCAGACAATATAGACCGCGCTATAGATGTCCATATTTCACGTCTGCGTGCCTTAATTGAGGACAACCCAAGGCAACCAAAACGTATCATTACGGTACGCGGTGTGGGTTATCAATTTGCCACTGATCAGGTTTGATCGAGCATAAATCACTGACTAATAAAGGTTATAGTAAGCATGATTGCCACTTTTATAGCTAATAGCTATAACCAATGTTTACCAGTATCAGCATGAATCGATATGAGCATATGATAATAGAGACTGTTTAATGCAGCAGCTGGGTTTTCGCTCCGTATTTGCTAAGTTATTTGCCAGCGTAATGCTAGCGCTTATCTTATTTGCGGTTGCGATGGTTTTATTGACGCAACTGGTCCATGATAAAGACGCTGGCATACGCTCAGAGGTAGTTGCGACTCAGATTTTGGGGCAAATAGAACCTTTTTTATATGAGCTCAATATCTCTGTCAGTAAAGACAATCGCTTACAATCACGCTTTATGCTGGCAGTCGTCAAAAAAAGCTTTGATATCTTTGATGAGTCACTGCAAGCAAAAATGGGCTTGTATGACAGTCATGGTCGATTATTGATGCAGACGGACAGCAGCGATTTACCGTTAGAGCTGCCAGCAACCCCGTCTTTATTATCGCGCGTTTTTCCCTCATTTTCAGATACCCCGCCTACCCAGCAAGCACAAGTATATAGTAGCACTGGCTATACATTGCTTTATGAATCACGCTTGTCGCCCAAAAAGCCCGTACTCTCTGCGGCGCTGAATTTGTTTACCGGTACCCTGCTGTTGCTTATGATTATGGCAGGTGTGCTATGGTGGATTGCTCGTACCATGACGTGGCGAATCAATCAACTGAGTCAGCAAATGACTCAGCTTGGGGATGGCGACTTTACAGTACGTGTGAATGCCCGCGGTAATGATGAAATTGCGTCGCTATCACGAGGATTTAACCAAGCGGCGCAAAAGATTGAACACCTTATCAATGCCAATAACTTGCTGTTGGCACATGCCTCTCACGAGCTGCGCACGCCCATCACCCGCATTCGCTTGCAAATTGAGATGATGGACATGCTGGCCGGAGCCATGCCTATAGATACCAAAGCCAAGTTTGATAAACGTGCCCAAGCCATCAATCGCGACTTGTCAGGACTCAATGATCTGGTTGAAAGTATCTTACTGGTCAGTCGTTTGGATGCCGGCCATGTGATGCAGCAAGTTGAACGATTAGATCTATACGATTTGGTCAATCAAGAGCGCCAGCACTATTCTGAGGCGAACTTGATAGGCGAACATATTGCGATTGACGGGCAGCCGTCTATGCTAACCCATTTAATTCGTAATTTATTAAATAACGCGATGTTACATGGCAGACCGCCTGTGACTGTATTACTCTATGGCGTACAAACTATCGATGAGGCAGATATTGTGCCTGACTATCTATTGCAATCCGTACTATGCAGCAGCTTTGCCGATCACAGTGACTCAGATTATAATTATTATGCTGAACAGTTTGACAATAGCGAGTACTCTCTTAATGATAGCAATCAGGATGAAATAAATAAAAATGGCCAGCGTGTCAATGTACAATCTGATCGCAAATCGGATCGTTCGAGCACTGCTAACTCAGAAAATTCAGATGAAATAGCCGCCCTACCTGCGCCCATTATTTATCGAAATGGTGAGACGCTGGCCCCTGTTAATAGCACAAATGAGGATAAGCAAGAGAATGCATATTCCAGAAAGGCTGATGAAAAGTCTGCTGAGACAGATAAGCGACAACCAGCAGCGACTGAATTAGTCAGTACCAGACAATCAGCTGCTACGTCGCCCAATAGTGAAAGAGATATTTCACTGAGCAACGATGCCAATAAACTGACCATAGATCTAATGGACAAGATTAAAAAAGTTATTTGGAATATAGTACCGGATGCGCCAGCCGATGCTGGTCAGAATAGTAATATTGCTAAGAACGACAAGGTTCATCTTGAGCCTCAAGATCCCAATATCATCAACGCTACTAGCAAACACACAGATGACAGCCTTGATAGTAATGAGCCAATTAGTAAAACCAATAATAAAAAAGACAGTAAGGATAAAAACGAGACGCCTACTTCCCCGCGTAAAGAAAACCTATTTACCAAGCATTTAAAAAAATCTAAAGCCGAGCCGACGCGTCCCCTACCAAAATATGCTGTGCTCGCTGTCATTGATGAAGGCGACGGTATACCTAAAAACAAACGCGAAGAAATCTTTAGTCCATTTGTACGTTTGCAGCAAAAAAATAAAGGCTCGGGGTTAGGCTTATCGTTGGTAGCACAAATTGTCACTGCTCATCAAGGTCATATTATTACTGATACCATCAATGGGCATACTCGATTTTTGGTAGTGATTCCAGTCAAACACGACCCTCATCATAGCTATAAAGACCCTAATGAGTAGCATATCATTGGACTATATTTCAACTTTTAAAACCTTTTAGACACGCCTATAACAACGATCCTCCCCCTCAATATCGTTTTCTATTACAGCAAACTTATTCCTCTATTGCTTGCTGCTTTATGACGTTCTCTTCTCCATGTTCAGACTATAATACTGATTGCTGCTAATGGCTATATCGTCATAAGCCAGATACGGATGTGCATATCCAAAGTGCTTAATAATATGCTATATTACTGCCCCTTAATTATATTGTTATTGACAGCGCTTATCGACTGCGATGCTGTCATCACGCAGTAGCATACAGACTTATATAACCGTGACTATATCTATTACTATTTTGAGCATTCCATGAGTGACATGATCGTCCTAAACGATGTGACTAAAAGCTTTTTAAGCGACCGATCGATAAAAAATAAAGACGGCAAACCGCATTGGTTTACTGCCGTTGAGCCGACGTCGCTATCTATACAGCAAGGTGAAATCTTCGGACTGATGGGCTATTCTGGCGCTGGAAAGTCTACCTTGCTACGCCTAATTAATATGCTTGAGCGTCCTGATAGCGGACAAGTTATTGTCGACGGTACTGATTTGACTCAGTTGTCGGCCAGTGATTTACGTATTGCGCGGCACAATATGGGCATGATTTTTCAACAATTCAATCTCATGTCGAATCGTACAGTATTCGATAACGTCGCCTTTAATTTGACCGTTTCAGGTTACCCCAGCCGTGATATTCACAAGCGAGTGATGGACTGCCTTGATATTGTTGACCTGACGGATCGCGCCAGTCACTATCCGGCACAACTTTCAGGGGGACAAATGCAGCGCGTGGGCATTGCCCGCGCTATTGCACCGAGCCCCAAAGTATTGCTCGCCGATGAACCAACCAGTGCTCTTGATCCTGCCACCACCCGCAGTTTATTGACTTGTCTGCGCGATATTAATGAGCAGCTCGGGGTGACTATTGTCATAGTGACCCATGAGATGAGTGTAATTCGTAGGCTGTGTCACCGCGCTGCCTTGTTACATCAAGGGCAATTGCTCGAGGTCGCAGATATTCGCGATGGTCTAATTCAAGCTACCACCCCTATTGGCCAAGGCTTAGTGTACGAAGACTAATGAGGCAGGAGAGATAAATATGTTGACTGGTGCTGAATTATCCGCCTCAATAGACAAGCTGTTTGAACTACGCAAAGAGATTTGGAAAGCGTTCGTTGATACCTTTATTATGCTGGGCATTTCTACTACGGTAGCGATACTTATCGGCGGATTATTTGGGATATTCTTGTTCTTATCCAGCGACCGGCAGTTTTTGCAGAATAAGTCGCTATATGGTGTGCTTGGCGGCATCACCAACTTTATGCGCGCTTTCCCGTTTGTCATTTTAATGATCGCTATGAGCCCTTTTACCAAAGCCATTGTCGGTACAGGTATTGGCCCGATTGCTGCCTCTTTAGTGCTGGCCATTGCGGGTTCGTTCTATTTTGCGCGCTTGGTCGAGCAGAACTTACGAGAAGTGCCACGCGGTATCATTGAAGCCACCGAATCAATGGGCGCCAGTCCTTTTACTATCATTAAAGTACTGCTTAATGAAGCGCGTTCAGGGTTGGTGCTGTCCGTGACTATTCTTTGTATCAGCTTACTGTCTTATTCAGCAGCGGCAGGTATGATCGGTGGTGGCGGGCTTGGTGATTTGGCCATTCGTTACGGCTACTATCGCTATCAAACTGAAGTGATGGTATTTATCGTGATTATGCTATCGATCATGGTTATCTCTATTCAAGGCCTTGGTAATTTGCTAGCAACTCGGCTGGACAAACGTTAGGATTGCGTAGAGTATTCATCGGCTTATTCCTATTTATGAATTATGTTCAGAATTTAGCGTCCATATTTTCTAAATACAATGCTTAACTTTATAATTGTGACCATTTAATTTCGACACGACTTTAACCACCGTTAATTAGCCCAGCAGCATTACCTATTAATCGTGTTGCTTTTTTAATGGCTATTTTTTATCTCATACACTTTATTAAGGATATTTTATGAAATTAACAGATATCAGCCGTCAATTAGCGACTGCATTTGCCGCTGTTGGTGTATCAAGCTTGGTATTGGTCGGCTGTAGTAACTCATCAGCCCCAGAAGCCACGCAAGAGTCAGTCACTGAAAGCGCTGCTAATAGCGATATCGACCCTAACCATACTAAAATCGTTATCGGTACCACCGAAGGCGACTTTGCAGATATGGTACGCAACCAAGTCAAAAGCTCACTTGAAGCTCAAGGCTACGAAGTTGAACTGATTCCTTTCACTGACTATGTACGCCCGAACTTGGCATTGGCCGATGGCGATTTAGACATCAACATCTTTCAGCACAAGCCTTATCTAGATACTTTTAAAGCAGAAAACGATCTTGATTTGGTAGAAGTGTTCCAAGTACCAACTGCGCCACTTGGTATCTATTCAGGCAAAAAAACCGACCTTAATGATGTTTATAAAGGTATGAGTGTCTCTGCACCTAATGACCCAAGTAACTTTGCCCGTGCCTTAGTAATGATGAATGATCTGGGTTGGATTACCTTAAAAGACGATATCGATCCGTTAACAGCCTCAAAAACAGACATCGCTGACAACAGCAAATACGACATCGAAATTGTTGAGTTAGAAGCAGCCCAGCTACCACGCGCGCGTGATGAAGTCGACTTTGCGGTTATTAATGGTAACTACGCGACTGACGCTGGCATTAAGCTGACCGAAGCGCTATTCCAAGAGCCAAGCTTTAACTATGTCAATTGGTCGGCAATCAAATCTGCTGATGTTGGCAAAAAATGGGTTCAAGACGTTACTAACGCCTATAACTCAGAAGCTTTTAAAAAGTATGCGCATGATACTTTCCCAGGTTATAAGTATCCAAAAATTTGGGGCGCTGATCATAGTGCAGCGACTACCGAAGCAACTGCCAAAACCCCTACTGCACCTGTGGTAGAAGAAGCTGCTCAATAAGTTAAATACTAATAGCTTACATGATAGCGTCTTAAATTGTAGCAGTCTTAGCACTGATATAGTGAATGAGCCATTAGAGCTAATAGTCTAAATTTTATAAACATCTAAAACGTCCATTATCTTCTGATAATGGACGTTTTTTATTGTCTGCATTTTATGATGGGTATTAACTGCCGTTGTTTGCCGATAATTTCAGTTACTAAAAATGACGTTACAGCCTGTGTGCCCTTTGTATGAAAGCGTCACCATCTCTTCCACTTAATGCTAATTGTTCTTATAGTAGACGAGTTAAATCAGCATCTACCAAAAATATTAATATAAGTACAAATAATATAAGTACCAACGAATAAAAAATGAACAGACCAATAATAAGGACAATTATATGAGCTCTAAAACTTATAATACACGTACCGCTGGAAAAGCAAACATTCCTGTACTCGGTTTAGGTACGTGGCAATCAACTGGTCAAGACTGTATTGATGTCGTCAGCCAAGGCTTAAAGATGGGCTATGAGCACATCGATACAGCCCAAGCTTATGGCAACGAGAAAGAAGTCGGTAAAGGTATCAAACAATCGGGTGTGGCCCGTGATAAGTTCTTTTTAACGACCAAAATATTTCCTGATGATATGAAGTTTCAACCTGAAAAATTGATCGAAGCTGCTAAGCGCTCTTTGAAGGATTTAGATACCGATTACGTTGATCTGTTGCTATTACACTGGCCTGATGATCGTGTTCCTTTATCTGAAACCATACCAGCGTTATGTGAGCTACAGAAACAAGGCTTAACGCGTCATATTGGGGTTTCGAACTTTAATATTGCGAAGCTAATTGAGGCCGAAAAATACGCCGATGTGCCTATTGTGGTCAACCAAGTTGAGTTTCATCCGTTCATCAAACAACAGACTTTACAGACCTTCTTAAACAATCATCATATCTTGTTAGAGGCCTACTCGCCATTAGCGCGTGGTGATGTGTTCGATAATGAAATTATTAAACAGATAGCTGACAAGCACGGCATTACCCCTGCCCAAGTATCGCTGGCATGGATTCTGTCAGACAAAGACCGTGTCGCTATTCCAAAGACCTCTAACCCTGATCATTTACAAGGGAATTTGGACGCTATCGATATACAGTTAAGCGCGGATGAGTTAGAGCAGATCGGTAGCTTAGGCCGTAGTGATGGTCGTAAAATCGAGCATCCCGACTATACCCCTGAATGGGATGATTGATTTTCTAGAAGTGCATAAAAACACTGACTAAAAAACAAAATATCTTAAACATAAAAAAGCCACTGCTATTGTCAGTGGCTTTTTTATGTTTATAAAGGCTATTACTTATAAAGACCAAGCACTATTACTGTTGCAGTGTTTGGGTATCATTAATAGGCTCAGCAGGATTATACTGCTCGGATGACGAAGTTGTACCGAGACGATTGTTTTCTTTTAGCGATTTTGCGACTTCAGGGGGCATGTAATTTTCATCGTGCTTGGCCAATACTTCACCGGCGACAAAGGTTTCACCTTGCATTTTTCCCGTAGCCACGATGCCTGAGTTTTCAGCGAACAAGTCCGGCAAGATACCTTGATAAGTCACGGGAACCGACGATTTAAAGTCAGTAATAGCAAACTCAATACTGAGCGGATCGTTTGGCGCACGCTGTACACTACCAGCAACCACCATACCGCCAGCGCGTATACGTTTGTCTTGCGGGGCTTCACCTTGAGCAATGGCAGTAGGGTCAAAATAATAGTCAGTCTGCTGCCCGATAGCATAGAGGACCAGCACGACCGCCACCGCTGCCCCCGCAAACGTAAACAAGACCCACATCAGTTTTTTGCGACGGACTGCGTTCATACCACTACCTCATTATCGAGTGACTGCTGTATAAAATAGAGAGAAAATTTAAGAATGCCCTTGCCGTTATACATTAAACAGGACGATCTCATAATGCCTATATGGTAGCACTGTTCGCACAAATCAATAAGCCATTTACGTATGAAAAAACTGATGGGTACTGGCAATACAAACAATCTTCATAATCTAAAAGGCTGATATTATAGTGGTTTTAAAGCGAGGCTATCTATAACGCAGAGGATTTATTAGCGTTAGGGTTGCGCTGAGCTTGCCGTGCCTGTTGAATAGTGAGCTGCTTTATCAGTGCTTGTCTTTGCCGCCGGCTATAAATAATAAAAATCAGCATCATACCAATCGTGATCGCCCAGCATGACCAGACAAAAACACCATGATCACCCATGGCAACAAACTCAGACACGCTATAAAAGTAAGGCTGCATGGTCTTTTCCCCAACACTACAAGGTAGTTATTTATGTTGTCCGCGAATATATTCTTTCACCCAAGCTTTACCTTGATCACGATATAAAATCAACGTATTGGTACGGTAAATCGCTAATGTGGCTACTAACAAATAGCTGCCAATAATCATCATTAATAACGGCATCCACATATCAGTAGACATTTTAGGCGCTTCAGTCAAGCTGAAGGTTGAGCCTTGATGCAAGGTATTCCACCATTGCACAGAATACTTAATAATAGGCAGGTTCACCGCCCCAATGATAGACAAAATAGCAGCGGCTTTGCCGCGATTGGCCGTATGCTCAAAGGCGGCAAAAAGCGCCATCACGCCAGCGTATAAAAATGCCAAAATCAGCATCGAAGTCAGACGCGCATCCCAGACCCAATAAGTACCCCACGTGGGTTTTGCCCAAATAGAGCCAGTCAAAAGGCTAATCACACACAACAAAAAACCGATAGGCGCAAGGGCTTGGGCGACAAGATTGGCCGTTTTAATTTTCCATACCAAATAAATAACGCCCAATACAGCAAGCGCAAAATAAATAGAGATCGCAAGACTGGCCGCAGGCACATGAATAAAAATAATGCGGTAGCTATTGCCTTGTAAGTAGTCAGGCGGTGCAAAAGCCAAACCCCAAACACTGCCGATAAGCAGAAAAATACTGGCCAGTATTGCCAGCCATTTAACCCATGGCGCAAATATGCGGAAGAACTGCTTGGTACCCACAGTGGCCAAAAAGCCTTGCCAAATGCGCTGCCACAGGCTGGGAGATGAGACGTTATTCAGGTTGGGCATGGAGATAAACCTATTGCTCAGCATATTGATTATGGCTGATAGACGCGCGACTACGTTATTCGTGCGCGACTATCGGCTAACCTGCCAGCGTGAAACACTGGACAGAATCTACAAGTGACTTTTTATTCAATCAATTGACTATTATAGCAAAATTGCCGCATCTCACCATGCTGTTAATTTAACGCGGCGATGCTATGCGGTCAAATAATAACTAAAAGCCAAAAAAAACCTCTATTAGAGCCTTTTATGTAATGCGCTAATTAAGCCACGCCATTCTTAAGGTCATAGAGATGACCCAAGGCATGACCAATACCGAGATAATACTACCTGCCAATAACAAGGCCAAAATGGGCAAACCATTAAGACCCGAGGCAAACAAATCCACCGCACCAGTCGCAAAAATTAATACGGGCAATTGCATGGGTAGCGCAATCAAAGGCACAAGTACCGCGCCATTTTTTAAGGATAGCGTCAAGCTGCTTGAAACAGCAGATAGCATTAGCAGCATGGGACTACCAGTGACAATTGATGCCATCAATATACCGGCCTCAAACCAGCTCAACTGGAATAAGGGCACCGCCAGTAAACTGAGCACTGCCACAATGCCACTACTAAATACCCAGTGGATTATCAGACGAATGAGCACCCATAGCGGCAGCGAGGCTTTTGCGACCACCAACTGCGCCAAAGTGCCGTTATCAAGCGCAGGCTTAAATAAGCCATCTACGCCCATCACTAGCGATAATAAAGCAGCAATCCACACGGCAGATACGCCAAGGCGCTGTAGCAGTTGCGGCTCGCTACCAACGGCTAACGGGAACAAAGTGATTATGACTAAGAACAATACCAAAGGATACAGCCATTGCACTGCCCCTTGCTGTTTAACCTGCCACTCGCGTCGCCATAATTGACCAAAACTGATAACACGCGGAACAATGTTCTCTGTACTATTCGAGCCAAGACTATTGTTAGCATGGTCGTTAATACCAGCAGTTTTGCTGTCTACATCGCCATTGGTTGCTTGCATTCGGCTATCTGTCATCATCCAATCCTTATACTGGCTATACCATATAACCCGACAAATCGAGTATCTGATTGGCAACGCCTACTGGCTGATGGCTGGTCATCACTATTGCCCCACCTGCGTTTGCAAACTCGCGCAATCGGGTTTCCATTCGTGCCACCATATCTACATCTAGCGCCGTAAATGGCTCATCGAGTAACCAAAGTGGCGTCACTTCTGGGGTCAATAAATATAATCGCGCTAAGGTGATACGCCGTGTTTGTCCAGCAGAGAGATGGCTTGAGCTGATGGTTTCAAAACCTTGCAATCCTACCCAAGCGAGCGCTTCATCGATATCAGTGCTGCTTGGCGTAATACCATACAAATTGAGCAAAAAAGTTAGATTTTGTGCGACGGTCAGACTCGGATGAATACCTAGCTGGTGCGAGACATATAGCGGCTGTACCGGAATGCCGACCATACCTTTATAATAAATGGCACCCGTTATTATTGGTAATAACCCAGCCAGCTGCATAAGTAACGTCGTCTTGCCCGTACCGTTAGCACCAATTAAATGGCAAATACTACTGGCAGATAAGTGCAGCGACACCCCTTCGCAAAGCGGTATCTCGCCGCGTTGAACGGTCAGCTGATCAAAATTAAGCAGCGGCGTAGGTACAGACAGAGATGGAGCAGTCATTATACTCTCTTATTATTGAATCAACGGATGATAAGTATTCATCACAAATAGACCGTACTTTCATGGCATAATATGCTGTGCGTATCGCAACATCACAGTATAACAAATTGTGGATTGTCATTATCTTAAAACAGAAGCAGACCTCAAAAAATATGCAAACCTCAACAGATGCCAAAGACTCAGCGACCATGTCAGACACTACCGCTGCTGATATGCCAAAGTCGCCATTGAACGCTATCTTAACCGCAGACCGCTTAATTGATACACAAGTGGCATTTATTCAGCAATGGCTCCGGCAAAAGGCAGAACCGCTCGCCAATGAAGCGTGGCAATGGTTAGGCGCGCAGCCGCTCAGTCAATACGTCAGCGAGGAAGACTTACAACGCTTAATCAATGACTGGTTACTTAGCCAGCCGATGAGTGAGGTCATGCGTGCAGATATCCGTGATATTTTACATACCCTGATTTATCATCCGGTGAATGACGATGTCCCTCTTTCTGAACTCGTTGATGATGCCCAAGTTGAGACCCTTGCAACCTATATTGGCAGTCATGAACAGCAACGCAACATGATGATTCATGCGCTCATTGGTAACGATACTTTTGCCAACCTGCTGACCCAAACACTGTACCACGCTATTAACGACTTTATGGAAAGTACGCTCGATAAAGCAGGCGGCGTGGGTAAATTGATGAAACTGGGGCGCAGCTCTTTTGAGAAAGCCACCAATAGAAACCTTGATGAAAAATTGCAAACTTACTTACATCGCAATATCAAAGATCTGACTCAGCGTGCAGAAACCAATGCTAAGGCGCATTTGTCCAATGAAGAGGTCGCCCGATTATTAGTCACAGGCTGGGCAGGTATCAAAGATAAACCTATTAGCCATCTGCAAACGTACTTAAGCGATGATCCTAATGACAGCAGTATTGACCATATTGAAGCCAGTATGCAGCAAAGCTACAACCGATTACGAGTGTCTCCATACTTGCGCAGCTTAGTGGCAGCTGCGGTACAAACTTGGTACAGCAACCATCAGTCTGACACGATTGGGACCATAGCAGCAAGCTTAGCTATTGATGAGCAAGCGATAGCACAATTAAGCACTGCCCTACTTCCTATTGCTCATGATGCTATTGACAGTCAGTGGTTGACCGCTCATATTCGCGAGATGTTAGAAGCTTTTTATGACCAGCCAAATATTAAAGATGGTTTGGCATTTAATAGCGTTTAATTATATAGTCGGTACACTTTAAAACAGAGACAGTATGGCTACTTACCCGTTGCAGTGTCAGACTCGCTTGATGACCTTGCTATTATAAGCCAACTATAATTTTCACTCGTCTTTCTTGTATCAGTCGTATATTTAATTCATTATATAGTTAATCCAATTTAGAAACGACACAGTGCTACTGGGATGAATTTTTTGCAGCCTCTGTCACGCTTGCGAACAGCACGCAAGAAAAATTTATACCAGTAGCACGTTGCTACAAGTGACTCTTTTTATATTGAATCGACTATAGCGATAGGTTTATTTATTCATCCTTACTCTTTTAACATTATCTATTTATCAGTTAGCATATTATCTATGAGTCGTAACAATAAACGTAATCTATGGCAAAAAATTAAGCAGCTGCTGAATAAATCAGTGCCATATTCTACTGATGCCGCAAAAACGCCGCAAACTGATACTGATACTGATAAGAATAGCGCTGAGGATGACCTTATTAAAGCGCCTATCATTAAAGCGAACCGTAATAGTAATGGCGACACGCCCATTACCGACTATCTCAAACAATATTTTCACGATAAACAATGGCATTATACTTATTATCGCCCAAGAACGAACGATAGCCAGCAATCGCACCATTTATCTCTACGTATGAGAAACAAGCAACTGGAGTGTGGCTACTTATTTCGTATTCAAGAAGACAATAGCTTACTGGCGGTGTATGGTATTTTGCCGTTTTTGATACCAGAAAGTCACCAAAACGCTGCGATGTTGCTCATTATCCAAATTAACTATGACATGCTTATTGGTAATTTAGAGCTGGATGTCAACGATGGCGAAATACGCTATAAAAACGCTATCGATGTTGAGGCGTTCGGAATAGATGACGATATCATCGAACACTTACTGCAAAGTGTCATTGCGATGACCACAGTCGCCTATGAGATATTTAGTGATTTAATAAACTCCCAAGATCCCGCCCAAGATATGCCGACTTTACTCGGAGAGCTACGTCAGCGATCCGATGACCGGACATTTTTTTTGCCAACCCAGTTTGTTCAATAAGCGCCATACCCAAAAATATAAACACGTCCTAATATTTTTACTAAAGCACCCTTCTTAGAAGCCGTTGAAACTATGCTAAAAATTGCCTACTCTGAGATTTTTCGTTACTCAGTACCCGAAAAACACCGCTTTCCGATGCAAAAGTACACTATGATTCCTGAACGGCTATTGGCTGAAGGTACGATTAGCGAAGCCAATTTTTTTGCGCCATCACAACTAACGGAAGATGAGATTTTAACCACTCATACTGCAGAATATTGGCATAAGCTTAAAACTCAAACTTTAACCACCAAAGAAGCTCGACCGATTGGCTTTGAGATGACGCCAGCTTTGGTTGAGCGCGGTCGTCACATTGCTCATGCAACGTACGAATGTGCTTTATATGCCCAGCAATATGGGGTGGCGATGAATGTTGCCGGAGGTACGCATCATTCTTTTGCCGATCATGGCGAAGGTTTTTGCGTGTTTAATGATGTCTGTATCGCCAGCAATCTACTACTAATACGCGGACAAGCAAAGAAAATACTGGTGGTCGATTTGGATGTGCATCAAGGTAATGGCAATGCCAGCATTATGGCGGACGAGCCACGGGTCTTTATATTTAGTATGCATGGCGCAAAAAACTACCCTTTTCGCAAACAAGTATCTGACCTTGATATCGAGCTGGATAATGATACCGGTGACGAAGAATATTTACGAATTTTAGCAGAGACTTTACCGCGATTAATTACTGAGGTTGCACCCGATATCATTTTTTACCAATCGGCAGTGGATGTGCTCGCAACCGATAAATTAGGCAAGCTAGCATTGACGCAAGAGGGCTGTAAGGCACGTGATGATTATATATTACGACAAGCAAAGGCAGCAAATATACCAGTAGCTATTGTAATGGGTGGCGGCTATTCGGAGAATATCGAAGACGTGGTTGAAGCACACTGTAATACTTTTCGTCTTGCCCAGCAGATATTTTTTGATGAAGACAGTTAATTATAAATCGGCTCAATCATTAGTGATAGCCGTTTATAACAATAATCACTTATAACGCTAACAGCGCTGTAATCCCTTGCCACCCAACGCGTACACCAAGCAACGTTAGAATCAATAAAATAAGCTGACGAAAACGCGCTTGCGGTAAATAACGACGTAGGCGAATACCAACTAACAAGGCAACAACAGACAGCCCACTTAATAACGCAATTAACTGCCACTCACTACCACTCAGCGCCATAATAGGCTCGCGCAACACGATAATTTGTGCTATTTTTCCTAAGAAATAACACATATTGCCAACCTTGGCGATGGTGTTTTTATCGTTACTGGCTGACAGTAGATACATCATTAAAATCGTTGACATGGCATTGGTTGCACCGCCAATGACACCAGCGCTAAACCCTACCATAATCAGTACCGGTTTGGTATTTGGCAGGCGAAGTTGCTTGCCCAGTAGCGCGCTTATGACATAAAACCCAATCACAACTGCCAGTACTAATAGAATATAAGCGCTATCTACCCATAACAGTAATTTTGCACCAAGAATACTACCCAGCAAACTGGTCAAGGCCAATAACCAATAGCGCCTGCCATAATAACTGAAGTTCTGCCAAATACTACGCCCACCACCGTTCAACCAAGTCATGGCATTAAGTAACAATGAGGGAAAAATCACCAATACAATGGCGTGCGGTAGTGGATATATACTTGCTAAAGCAGTGGTAGTCACTAAGGTTACCCCCAGCCCACTGATGCCATGCAATAGTGAGGCCAGTGCAAATATTACTAGCAATATCACTGTCTGAGTAGTGTCGTTATCTGTCATGGCATTTGCAGCTTAAGCCTTAATATTTCATATTTATAATTCATTGTTTACTGCCAGCGTTATAGTTACAGCTACTCCTAATGACGTTGCCCCAACGTTTTCCCAATAATGACCGCTAACTGCTTTGCAATCTTATCTTTGCTGGTCTTCTCAAGCGTGACCGTATTCTGTTTATAATCCTTAGCGAAAAATACCTGCATGGCATTATCGTCACTGGCAAAACCGATATCAGCGCGCGAGACATCATTACAAGCAATCATATCTAAATCTTTTGCGACCAATTTACCGCGGGCATAATGCTCAACATCTTGCGTTTCTGCGGCAAAACCTACAACGAACAGTGTGGGATGCGCAAGAGAGACTGTCGCTAAGATATCTGGGTTTTTCACCAAATCAAGCGTCATAGTCTCTTGGGTTTTTTTGATTTTTTGTGGTGCGGCCTCCTCAGTACGATAGTCAGCAACCGCAGCAGTAGCAATAAATATATCAGCTGGACGTGCGCTGCTATAGCTATCCTCTTTTCCTAAATGTTCATGTGGCTCGCTATGATCATCACCGCAATCGCAGTCACCATCATGTTCGTGTTCATGGTGATGGTCATGAAAGTGGTTATGCGTATCCTTATCTTCAAACAATAATGCAGTATGCGTCCCTGCTACGCATTGCTGGGCAGCGATTAACATCTCTTTAGCAGACAATACATCAATACGAGTGACGTTCAGCGGGGTCGGTAACGCCACTTTTCCACCAGCAATCAAAATCACTTCTGCTCCCGCCTCAACGCAGGCACGCGCTAAGGCAAAGCCCATTTTTCCTGAGGAATGATTGGATAAATACCGTACCGGATCAATCGCCTCAACAGTTGGCCCTGCGGTGATAACCACTCTTTTCCCAGTTAATAGTTGCGGAATCGTTTGCTGAGCGCTAAACAAGCTTACCTCAGCCAATAATTGCTCAGGTTCAGGAAGACGCCCTGCGCCCACATCACCGCAAGCCTGTTCGCCACTTGCCGGCATGATAATCTGATAATTCATGTCTCGTAAGGTTTGCACATTAAGAGTAACGGCCGGATGTGCCCACATTTGCTGATTCATCGCTGGTGCAATGATTACCGGCGCTGTGGTTGCCAGACAGACCGTCGTTAGTAGATCATCTGCCATCCCCATTGCGAGCCGTGCTAAAGTATTGGCTGATGCTGGCGCAATGACGACTAAGTCTGCCCATTTCGCCAGTTCAATATGACCCATCCCCGCCTCGGCATGCTCATCAAGTAAAGAGGTATGCACCTCGTTACCGGTCAAGGCTTGCAGCGTCAACGGCGTGATAAAAGCCTGTGCACCTGCGGTCATAATGACGCGCACCCCAAACCCAGCCTTGATCAAAAGACGGGCAAAAATAGCAGATTTATAAGCGGCGATACCGCCAGTGATAGCAAGCACAATATTTGACATAAGCAGCACATCATTAACAGAAGAAGTTGAAAGATAAAAATTGCGCTTATAGTAACAACTATGAGATAAGTTAGGTACAATTTTCCGCACTTATATAGGGTTGATCCGTAACTGACCCATTATCAAGGAATAATAATGGCTATTAAAGACTGGCACGAAGATGACAGACCACGCGAAAAACTACTGAAGTTTGGCGCGGCATCACTTACCGATCCCGAAATTTTAGCCATATTTTTACGTACGGGCACCCAGTCGCAATCGGCTATCGAGCTTGCTCGCCATTTAATCGATCAATTCGGCAGTCTTGCTGAGCTATTAGCCGCTCCTAAAGAAATTGTTCTTGCTTGTCATGGTATCGGCCCTGCCAAATATGCGCAGATGTTAGCCTCACTTGAGATGGGAACTCGCTATCTGGACAGTGAGCTCAAAACTGGGCAGGCGCTTGGACGCTCACAAGTGGTCAAGGATTATATCAGTACCCAATTGCGCGGCGAGCGCCGTGAGGTCTTTGCCGTACTCTGTTTGGACAATGCGCTGAACCTACTTAATTTTGAGATCTTATTTACGGGGGGCATCTCATCCTGTTCAGTCTGTATCAAGCATGTCTTGCGCCATGCCATTAGCCATGCTGCCAGTCAGTTGATTGTCGCTCATAATCATCCGCATACTGACTCGCAACCATCAACGGCAGACAATCTATTGACCTACGAGTTAAGAAAAGCCTGTGATTTGCTAGATTTATCGCTGGTTGATCATATTATTGTCGGACGTAACGATACTCTATCTTATGCCGAAAACGGCCTAGCTCCTTTTGCTTGATGCTGGGTAGTTGATGGTGTGCGTTCTAATAGCTTGATACATATCATCGACACAGCGTAGCATTTTCGCTCTTGATAGTTATTGAGACACATTCCATATTAGTAGATAGTTTTATGTCTAAAATTTATAGTACAAGTTAAATTGTACTTACTTACTGTTGCTTAACTTACTATTATTTAATAGATTACAGTCTCAGTTTTTTTGAAACTTGTTTACTCAACTCAAAATTCATTCTTTCACATTTTGCTAAGGAGACAGCCATGGCGATTGGCTTATTTATTTTGGCAGTACTCATTCAGTTAGCCGTCGTCTTGGCCATCTTTTTAATGTCGTTATCACGGGTCAGCGGTAGCATCGTTGCTATCATTGCCGTGGTAGTAACCGCGATTATCAGTCCTTGGTCACTTATTTTAGGCATACCAATAGCCCTATTATGTCTAGTGCTACTCATCACGCCTATTCGCCAAGCGCTACTTACTAAGCCAGTATATAAAGCTTTAGGCAATGCCATGCCCAGTATGAGTGATACTGAACGTGAAGCGCTCGATGCTGGTACCAGCTGGTGGGAAAAAGAGCTGTTTATGGGCGCGCCGAACTGGGCAACTTTTGCTGATTACCCCTATCCGCAACTATCAGAAGAAGAACAGAGCTTTATTGATAATGAAGTTGAGGATCTGTGCGTTATGCTTGATGAATGGAAAATTCATCATGAGGACAAAGATCTATCACCCCAAGCATGGCAATTTATCAAAGATAAAAGCATTTTGGGTTTAATTATCCCTAAAGAATATGGCGGCTTGGCATTTACCTCTTATGCTCAAAGTCGTGTTATGAGTAAGATTGCTTCGCGCTCACCGACAGCAGCAGTCAGCTGTATGGTGCCAAACTCGCTCGGTCCGGGCGAATTACTCATGCACTACGGTACGGACGCACAAAAGCAGCGCTGGTTGCCGGGGCTTGCCAAAGGTGACGAGATTCCCTGCTTTGGTCTGACAGGTCCTGAAGCTGGATCGGATGCTGGCGCGATTCCTGATACTGGGGTGGTGTGCTACGGTATCCATGATGGCGAGCAGACGTTAGGTCTGCGCATGAATTTCTCTAAGCGTTGGATTACCTTGGCCCCTATCGCTACAGTAGTAGGATTGGCGTTTAAAATGCATGACCCAGAAGGGCTACTTGGAGATGCTAGTAAAGTCGATTATGGCATCACTTGTGCCTTGGTTCCTGCCAATCATGAGGGCGTCATCATAGGCCCGCGACATTACCCCAGCGGCTCACCGTTTATGAATGGAACGGTTGATGGTCAAGATGTTTTCATTCCTCTAGATTATATCATCGGCGGAGTCGAGAACGCAGGTCGCGGTTGGCGCATGCTGATGGAATGTCTTGGCGTTGGTCGCGGTATCTCATTACCAGCGCTATCAACATCAGCTAGCGGGATGACTTACTTATCGGTTGGCGCGTTTGCCAAAGTCCGTGAGCAATTCAAAATCTCAGTGGGTAAATTCGAAGGGGTGCAAGATGCTACTAGTCGTATTGCTAGCCAAACCTATATGTTGGAGGCCTTCCGCCATCTAGTCAACTGCGGATTAAATCAAGGTGGTACACCATCAGTCATGACTGCAATGGCAAAATATTATGCCACTGAGACCATGCGTGAAATCGTAAACGACGGTATGGATGTGGTGGGTGGTCGCGCGATTCAAATGGGTCCGCGGAACTTTTTGGCCATTCCTTATCAAGCCATTCCAGTTTCAATTACCGTTGAAGGCGCGAATATTCTAACCCGCTCCTTGATGATCTTTGGTCAAGGCGCGATGCGTTGCCATCCGTATTTATTCGATGAGCTGCAACTATTACAAAGCGAAGATAAAACCGGCGCATTGAAAGAGTTTGATGTTCTATTCTTTAAACATCTAGGCTATACCTTTAATCGTGGTGCCAAAGCCTTTATCGCAGGGTATGTCGGTGGAAGCAACAAAGCCCCAAGCTTTGCTGATAAATTTACCCGTCCTTACTATAAGCATATCAACCGCTTAAGTGCTGGCTTTGCCCTTACGGCCGATATGGCATTAGGTTTACTGGCCGGTGATTTGAAGCGTAAAGAGATGCTCTCTGGTCGCCTAGCCGATATTCATAGCCATTTATTTATCGCTACGGCTATCTTGCAGTTTTATGAGCATGGCAGTAAATCAGAAGCCGAACGCTTGCATGCCGAAGTCGCGCTACAAAACAGTCTTTATACTATTCAAGAAGCGTTTGTTTCCTTCTTTGCCAACTTCCCCAATCGCATGGCAGCCAATATAGTCAGCTTTGTCACTTTCCCGAGTGGTCGTATCTTTACCCCAGCCAGTGATGAGCTTAAACGCCAATTGGGTGATACTTTTATGGATGACTTTGCAGCCAACCCATTCCGCGATTATCTCAAAACTATGGTGTACTACAATACTGATCCTGATGACGTCACTGGACGAATGGAGCACGCTTATCAAACGCTACTTGAGGTGGAACCTTTGTGGCAGAAGTTTAAAAAGGCCGAGCATAAAGGGAGCTTTGAAGGATTAACCTTTGAAGACCATGTGGTGCAGGCCAGCCAAAATGGTGATATCACCGAATCAGAAGCTGAACAACTGATTCGCTATAATGCGCTACGTTTTGATTCACTATTGACTGATGTTTTTGATGAGCACTTGCTAAATGCTCAAAAGCGTACCAATCCGCATAGTCTAGAAAATGCCGTTCATAAATTGACTGACTATGCTCAGCTTAAAAATGAAGCACAAGTTAAGAACGGTACATTAGTTACAGAAGACTCTTCCTTAAAAGATTCGTCAGTAAAAGACGATGCGCTAACTGACAATGTAGAAGCCACCAAAAATATCCATGAACAAACTGGCGATGCCAATCCTGACCATGGTTATGAAACGGATGGCGACGTCAAAATGGTAGATGAGCAAGACACTGCGCAAGAGATTAAGGCACAAACTAACTTTGGCGACGTCAATCCTGATGCAGAAGCATTAAATCCTCGCCATCGTGACGCTGAATCAATCCTGAGTGAACGTATGAGCTATAATCATCGTAAAGCTAAGGCAGATTCTGATAAACTTAATCACTCAGAGTCAAACTCTACAGAGTCAAAAGCAGAGGTCTTCGAGGATGGCAAAACAGACCAAGGTATGTCTGGCAATTCTAAATGGCATGACGGACTACGCCGCGAGGAAGACGACAAAGTTTAAGATTTAAACTGTTTGTAAGCTCAGAATCTATCAGCGTAATAGCAACAAGAACCAGAGCAACGACTATAAAATAACAAGCAAAATTGCCCAATGTTGGCAATTTTGCTTTTTTATGGCTGATTTTCTCTCTTTTATGGGGTAAAATTTCTTAATTCATAAAAAAATCTTGCAGCATCCCTAACAATTATTTTATATTGTTTGCGAAAATGTGACACTAAGTGAAAGATTAAAGAATTTTATAAACGTAACAAGAGCAGTAGTACCGCTAATGGTCATAATCGCATTGATTTTAGTACCGCGCCTACTACTGAGAGTGACGTACACAAAGGAAATATGTTATGTGGAAAAATATGGGACTGACGGCCAAGATTATTGTTGCCATGGTGCTCGGTATCATACTGGGTTTATTTTTAAACTACTCTGGATTGAATGGCGAAGGCAGCTTCGTTAACACCTATATAACCAATGGTTTTTTTGCCATTATTGGCAAGTTATTTGTCAATTCCCTCAAAATGCTGGTCGTACCCTTAGTGCTGGTCTCGCTGATTTGCGGGGTGTGTGGTATCGGGGATATTCGCTTACTTGGCCGTATTGGTGGTAAGACCTTTTTAATATATATGATGACTACTGCCTTGGCCATTGCAACCGCGATTGGACTTGGTTCGCTATTTGGTATCGGTAAAGGCATGAATATCGAAACCGAAGCGGCATTCAAAGCAGCATCAGCGCCGCCGTTGCTCGATGTATTTTCTAACATTATTCCATCCAACCCCATCAGTGCGATGGCGAACGGCGATATGCTGTCCATCATCTTCTTTGCAATCTTAATCGGCATTAGTATTTTAATGGTTGGCAAACCTGCCAAGGGTTTGGTTCAAAGCATGGAATTAATAAATGAAGTCATCTTAAAGATGGTGACTATCATTATGAACCTTGCACCCTATGGTGTATTTGCCCTATTAACTAAAGCCATGGCAGAGCTAGGTTTAGACTTGATTTGGTCACTGCTGGGTTATGTGGCCGTACTGGTTGGCTCATTGGCTTTCCATTTTTTCATTACTATGATGATTGTACTTAAGCTGTTCTCAGGCTTGGGCATCAAGACCTTTTTGACCAAAATGCGTGAAGTACAAATCTTTGCATTCAGTACCTCAAGCTCGAACGCGACGATTCCCATTACTTTGCGTACCGTCACCAAACGTATGGGTGTGAATAACTCAGTCGCCTCATTCACCGTTCCTTTTGGCGCGACCATTAACATGGATGGTACGGCCATCATGCAAGGGACAGCGACCATTTTTATTGCCAATATTTATGGTATTGATTTGGGCGTTACCGAATACTTAACCGTTATCTTAATGTCAGTGCTCGCCTCTGTCGGTACAGCGGGCGTTCCTGGTGTGGGTCTGATTATGCTGTCTATGGTGTTTGCCCAAGTCGGCCTACCTATCGAAGGTATCGGTCTTATCTTAGGTGTCGACCGTATTCTTGATATGCTACGTACGGCAGTGAACGTCGGCGGTGATGCGGCCGTTACGGCTATTGTGGCAAAATCTGAAGGTAAAATGGATTTAGCCATTTATAATGACCCTGATGCAGGTTCAAAAGATGTCTTCGATGGTCATATCGATGAAGATAACGAGCGTGAATTCTCAGAAGTCTTTAGCGATGGTGTGATGGGCAGTGAATACGATGATATTGATCGACATAAATAATTAACGCTCAGTACCTATTTGTCAGAAATTAAACAAAACCCCCAGCCGCTAAGACTGGGGGTTTTGTTTGGGAAAAGGGTTTATAGAGACTGTTTTACTGACCGATAATCTTAGTGTCTTAACCAAAGACGTATTTAGTCACCATCGCTAGGCATACCAATACAATCATAGGACGAATCAGCTTGCTGCCACCTTTTACCACCATATGTGAGCCAAAGTATGCACCTATCGTCTGACCGACCATCATCGCCAAACCTACTTTCCAAAGTACATTACCGCCTAAAATAAAGAATATCAGTGAGCCAATGTTAGTGGATAAGTTCAGCACCTTTGCTGCACCCGTGGCTTCAATAATTTGTCGACCACGCAAAGCCACATTACCCAGCGCAAAGAACATCCCCGTTCCTGGACCCATATAGCCATCATAAAAACCGATCAAGGGCGCAGCAACCTTTTGCCACGCGCCTTCACTGATACGCGGCGCGGCCTCGACTTCGCCAAGTTTTGGCGCAAATAACGTATAAATACCAATAGCTGCAATCAAAAATGGAATCAGTTTTTCCAAAAAATCAGGGGGTGATAATTGCACTGCGATTGAGCCGATAATAGAACCAATAAAAGCAGCAATGATGGCCATTTTAATGCGCTTGGGCTTGACGACGCCTTTTCTAATCATGGTAATGGACGCCGCCAACGCCCCCGATGCGGCTTGTAGTTTGTTGGTGCCTAAGGTTAACACTGGTGGGATATTGGCTAGCAACATCGCTGGAATGGTCAGCAATCCACCGCCACCAGCAATAGCGTCAATAAAACCAGCGAGCGCTGCCACCGCGGTAAGCATTAAAATAATCTCTAGAGAGAGCGATACATCCATGAAACTGGCCTTAAAAAATTTTGATGATAATAATCTTAACAAACAGAGCAAAGATGCCGTAGAATATAGAATACAGTCAATCAACACGTCTCAATAGCAAAGATACTCGTAAAAACAATGTCACCTTACGAACACTCAGAGACTAGAGTTAATCCAATTCGGTAACGGTCAGTGCTACTGAAATGCTACTGTAACAAACGTTTTGCAGCCTCTGTCGCGCTAGCAGTAGCATGCAAAGAAAATTTATACCAGTAGCACGTTGCTATAAGTGACTCTTACTTTAAGTGACTCTCTTTTATTTTTACTCGACTATATGTGCTAAACGAAATGGTAGACCAAATAACAAACGAAATGAAAGACAAAAGCGGTCAATTATAAAGATAAAATCGTAAAAACAACCAAAAATCCCATAAATTCTGCTAAATTTGTCGTATCGTTACTTTAATATAAAAGTGCTATAAGTATATCGAGTGTAAGCTATACCATAGCAAGTTCAAATGACACCCTAGTGTAAATATAGAACGATGACTATAGATTTTTTATACTATTTTTGGGCTTTATCATATCATCGCTCTAGGTTCCATAACGATGGTCATTGGCTATTTTCCCAAACGTACTAGCAGACGCTATCAGATTTCACCCTATTAGATCGCTTTGTGACTATCATATGGTGTGCGAGAAAGAAGAGATGAAGATCAGGGGTATTGAATAGGTTATAACCCTTCTACTCCTCATTTTGTCTTTGTAATAACGCCACTTTTAGCAAGACGCAGTGCGCAGCTTACAGTACCGGTTTAACGCATTTTATTGTCTATATTGATAATACTATGAGAAACTGAAATAAATATTCGGCGACGTTGCAAAACGTTAGCAGAAGATCGCTTGAGTTTACAGTATATATTTAACCAATGAGGATGACATGGCAATACGAAGAGTTAAGGCATTTTTTGAATTTGAGTCGGCAGGCGGAATCGTCTTAGCATTGGCTGCCATTGCCGCCATGATCATTGCCAACACCCCCCTCAATGTGTGGTACGAGTCCTTTATTCACGCGCCAGTCGCCATACGTATCGGTGATTTTGAGATTGCCAAAGACGCCCATCACTGGATCAACGATGGCTTAATGGCAATTTTCTTTTTCCTAGTGGGACTTGAGCTCAAGCGGGAAGTCTTAATCGGTGAGCTGTCTAACGTCAAGCAGATTATCCTACCTGCTGGCGCGGCACTTGGCGGTATGATCGTACCTGCGATCGTCTACATACTTTTTAACTATAATAATCCTGAATATTGGAAAGGTTGGGCGATTCCAGCAGCGACTGATATTGCCTTTGCGATAGGTATTCTAAGCTTACTTGGCAACCGTGTACCAAACTCGTTAAAAGTATTTTTAGTCTCGATTGCGATTTTTGATGATATTGGTGCGATTTTGATTATCGCTTTGTTTTATACCAATGACTTATCTTTGGGCTCACTTGCCCTCGCAGGTCTATGTCTGCCGTTTTTATACTTACTCAATCGCCGCAACGTCACCAGCATTACCCCTTATCTGCTTATTGGCGTCATCATGTGGATTGCAGTACTCAAATCCGGCATTCATGCGACTTTAGCAGGCGTGGTATTGGCGCTATTTATCCCTATGTTTGATCGTACTGATCCTGAGCACTCACCGCTTGAGGAGCTCGAACATGACCTTCAAAACACCGTATCTTTTGGAATTCTGCCGCTGTTTGCCTTTGCCAACTCTGGTATTTCGTTAAAGGGTGCAGGCCTCACTGAATTGTTCCATTCCGTACCGCTTGGTATTGCCGCCGGTCTATTCCTCGGTAAGCAAATAGGAGTGATGCTGATGTGCTGGTTGATATTTAAGCTCGGTATCTCAAAAATGCCCAATGGTATGAACTTTAAACAAATCTATGGTGCGGCATTATTATGCGGTGTGGGCTTCACCATGAGCTTGTTCATTGGTGGCTTGGCATTTGGCGGTGGCACCCCACTATTTGATGAACGTCTGGGTATCATTATGGGCTCAATCGTTTCTGGTATTGCCGGTTACATCATGCTCAAAGTGACACTAAAAGATAACGTCACCAACACCTCAGTAGACTTAACGCGTCATTAATAGCGATTTGCCCAGTACTTTTTAGCTTAACGCTTTTTGGCTTGATAGTTTTAAATTGTTTGGATTGTCTTAGAAGACAATTATAGTTAATGCTAAGTAAGAGCAATACGTAGATAAATGCGTGCAGCTAGTAACTATTCAGACCGACTAGCCTTTCATGCAAAGGCTGGTGCAAAGGCCAATCAGCAAGGCCTAGAATATGACACCTTAAACAGTCAATTGAATGAAGATAGAAGTCTTTTAGAAAAATACCAAGCGGAATATATCAAGCTTCGTGATAATGAGATGCTAAATGTCGACAATGAAAACAAGCACGCGCGCGCTTATTGTCTCTATCGGTAGAGCTTCGAAAAGTCAGATATCGAATCGCTAATACCGAGGCACAATTAAAATTATTGAGCCAAAGAAAATCGTTGAGCCGGATGAATAAATACTGATGTTATGCTGGAAATACAATATTAAAAATACAGTTATGAGGATGCTTGATAAACATGAATAAAAAGACCTCAAATGTCTTGAACAGCAGTGACCCTCTTCTAATAGCCTCATCATACCAACGTCACGGGCGCACTACTGACATCAATGATCATAGTGACTTACAAGTCCTACGTCGTATCAAACGCTATTTATTACCAAAAGACTTTACTATCTCACCGACGTTATTAGCTGAAATAGTCGAAGGTTATGATATTGGCGATCCGCTTGCAGATGCGCTCGCTGCTGACGGTTTGCGTTTTGCAAAACCTTTGCAGCAAGCGATTATCAATGATGAAGTTGACAGTGATATAACTAATAACTCATCATTTATAGCGTTAACTGAGCAATTTGGCAGCCATCCAGATTGGTTCGACCCGAAGCTTGCGCAAATTGGGGCTATCGCCTATCGCCGTTATCCGTTGATGTTAATTTGGCTACTACGTAATGTCGCGCTGATGGCCGGATACAGTATCCCTGCGCTATCACTTCCACTTATCCAAACTGGCGCGCTGATGCACGATGCCTTGCCGCGTTTGATGCGCACCTATGCTTATATTCTAGCGGTATCTGAACACCCACAGCTTGACGGCAGCGCCTATCATCAACGCCAACCTATTAGCCAAGTATTAGCTATCGGCTCTGAAGGCTGGCAGCAGTCTATCAAAGTACGCCAAGTCCATACGCTGGTACGCAAAAACTTGCTCAAGGGTAAATTATCTGCGGCAGATGGCGTCATAGCGCCTGCCGACCAACATCATAATCCCGATGGCAGCTGGAACACCGCCTACTGGGGTCTCCCCATTAACCAGACCGACATGATCGCCACTCATTTACAGTTTTCATTACTGATTATGCGCGGTCTACGATTGCTCGGCGCGCGTATCAGTAGCGAGGAAGCCGAAGGCATTTTGCATTTATGGAATCTTGCCAGCTATTGGATGGGGGTTGATTTACAGCGTTTACCTAAAGACGAAACCGCATGCTGGGAGTGGCTATATACTTATTTATCTATCCAGCAACTCGATTTTAGGATGGGGCGACCGCTAGCAAAAGCGCTGCATGATTTACCGCGCCAACTGATGGGTGAAGACAATCGGCGTGGACGCTTTGTAGAGATGGTCAATGCCAGCGTCACGCGCACCTTAGTAGGCGATGACATTGGCGATGGTTTAGAGCTGCCTAAGTCGAAGATACGCTTTGGGGTTTTGTCTTCAGTGCCTATCTTGTTCGCGCTCGATACTGCACGGCAGCATAACAGTATCGTTGCCGATAAGCTGGAAGCATTCCGCACTAAACGCCAAGACAATATGAACTGGTGGCTTAAGAAAAATGATGACTATTATAAATAAATAGGAATCAGATATGGTTAGGCATTATTAGCCGCACTAAAAACAACCATACTAAGGCGCGTTTTGGATGCGATAGTACCATTCAAGCTGCCGATCAAATCCAGTTTGTAGCAAGCTGGCAAGCACCTTCCCTGTCAGGCCCCAAACGGTCTCACCGTCAATCTGCCAACTGGGTGTTAATAAGGTAGCAGCGCGACCCTGCATGGCATACTCCACCGAATACTCTACGGTCGGCTGAGTGATTAAAGTTTCAAAATCTGCCCAAAAAATACGTGATATCTCTCCTAACTCAGGCACTAATATGAGATCCGGTGCAATCAATGCCACGATGGGACGCACACTCATACCACTTTTTGAGGTTTGTATGGGTAGCTGGCCAAGTAGCTGGACTTTATTGGGTGGGAGCGCGGTCTCCTCAAGGGCTTCACGTAAGGCGGTAAAAACATTGTTGCCATCACCCTGCTCATATTTGCCACCCGCACAGGATACCTCGCCAGCGTGACTGTTTAAGTGTACGGCGCGGCGCGTCAGTAGCAGTTTGGGACGTGGCTCATGGGTAATCGCCACTAATACTGAGGCATCCGCAATCGGTGTCTGATACAAGCTATCTAAAATACGGGCGCTGTGAGAATCCTCATCAACGTTGTCAAAATCAATGCCATCTAAGCTGTTCAAACTGTTGGTCAGAGGATATGTCATTGCGTCCAACAACAATTCATTCTGCATCCGTTCGGCCAGCTGCCTGAGCATGGGCTGATGAATATAAGACGGCAATGCGACTTTCAATTGGTCAAAATGTTCAAAGTGCCATGGTGTTGCCATTATAATTATCCTATATTTTGGTAAGGTAGAATATCTACATATCCACTACGCTATCAAACACGCTTAGCCGTACCTGATTTTTTTGCCAGCTACTCGACACTACTAGCATGAAAGCCTTTACGGCTAAAAACCTTATAGCTTTGTCTAAAAAACTTCTTACTTAGTAAGATGTGATGGCAAGCCAATACTTATCTTAGCCTAGCGCAATCTATTATAGGCTGCTTGTTCTTTATGTGACTGTCTATTACTTAATGGCTTACTATTTAACCGCTATTCTATACTCGAATGGCTGTACCGCTAGCATTTTTTAGACATCACAACGTGTGCTTTGCTATTAATAAATGGCACGTTCGTGTTATTGCGACTCAGCATTACGTGAATTTATGCTATCTTAAAGAACTTATTTTTTAATAAGGCCAATAAGGTATCAATTAGGGTTTATGAACAAAACCTATAAAAATGAATAAGACAATATCTCAAAAACAATATCTCAAAAACAATATCCTAAAAAATACGCTATAAAACGTACAAAATTCCTTTACCTATTCCTTAAATCAAAACGAGGCAGTTGATATGCGCTATTGCTTACAATGCGGTCACGAAGCTGAACGTAAAATCCCAGCCACTGATAATATGCCGCGCTTGGTATGCCCAAATTGTAATTATATACATTATGAAAATCCAAAAGTGATTTGTGGCTCATTAGTGGTATATAAAGATAGAGTACTATTGTGCCGTCGCGCCATTGAGCCGCAGTACGGCTTGTGGACCGTGCCAGCGGGCTTTATGGAAAACGGGGAAACTATCGCTGAAGGTGCTGCACGTGAGAGCTTTGAAGAGGCTGACGCCGTCGTCATTAACCCCAACTTGTACTGCATTTATGATATACCTGATATTGGGCAAATTTATGTGATTTATTTGGCAGATCTTAAGGATGGCACTTATGGTATAGGATCTGAAAGTCTTGATTGTGCTTTATTTAGTGAAGAAGATATCCCGTGGGATAAAATAGCCTTTGAAGCCGTACGACGCACGCTAACCAGTTATTTTGCGGATCGCAAACGGTTCGATAGCCATGATAAGTTTCCGATTCATCAAGATCAGATCAATAAAGACAAAAGCATTAAGCGCTATTAAGATCAGCAGTAGACACCAAAAAGCCAGGCATCGTGCCTGGCTTTTTTTGCATTACACCACAATCTTGCTGTTTATAATGCTTAGCGGACAAGTCTTTAAATACTTAGCTTTTCACTTTACACACTGCAAAGCCAAGGTTCTTGACCTCATTTTCTTTGTCATAAGGCGCCAGCACAGCACGCACATGTGCCTGACCTTGCAAGTATTGCTTGGTCACCCGTTGCAAGTCATCAACAGTGACCGCTAAAATCGCGGCACGCATTTTGCGCTGCCATGTGGCACCGCGATGATGGAGGTCCGTAAAGCAGGCTTTGATTGCCTCGCCAGCGGGAGAGCCCGGTTTGTCCATACCTGAGATAATGCCTAAGATGGCTTCTTCTAACTGTTCATCCGTTTGTGGCTCATTGAGTAACCATTCAATACTGGCATCAAAATGCGCAAAGGTCTCAGCGCAATGCGGGTCACGATAACTAAAGAACTTAAAGGCACAAGCATTAGCATCGTAGCCGGCTCCGCCACCATAAGCACCGCCGCGCTCACGGATTGCGCTATGCAGATAGCCGTTGCGTAAATAAGGCGCTAGCACCATCAACGGTGCGGTATCAGGATGATCAGCAGCAGGAACCGTATAAGCACTGGCATTATGATAGACGTTGGTCGCAACCAACCAGGCCAAGTCTTCAACCTCAATCGTCGCCCCGCTTTCAATAGCTTTAGTGGCACTTTCTTCACCGTTTAAGGCTGGATTTAACGTTAAATCAGCAAACTCACTAGGGAGGTTAGATTCGGTAGTGATGACTTTTTCAGCTAACTCTGGTGCTCGGCTGTTTTTCCAGCTATCAACAATCAAGTCGCTCAAGCGCTCGGTTTGCTCCGATTCACAGATAATCACCGCGTGTTTTGGTAAGCTGATCAAACGTTGATGCAAGTCCATTAGACCGCTTGCCAATTGATCCCAAAGCGCATCATCGGTGCTAGCATGAGACAAGAAGTCTTTTAGTGCGTTTAATGCGGGTAGGCCGCTGCGCACATATTCAAGCTGCGATTGACGACTCATCCCACGACTGGCGGTTTGCATGGCATAAGCGTGCCCTGAACCCGCAAGATTTGATTGCCAGCCTGACTGACGCTGCTGCAATATCTCTTTGATACGGTCATGCTCAGTAAAGACGCTATGCTCCATCACTTCTTTGACCAGATCAATCGCTTCAGGCTTACGATTGAGCGCTCGCGTTGCGACCACAAAGTAGCTGCTGATGGCTTGACTGTCGTCAATATTGGTACGTTGGCTGACACGTGCGGTCACACCAGATGAATGTGCCGCTTGCTTGGCCTGCAATTCGTGCGCGCTTAGAGAGTCCGTACCCAGCTCAGACAGCAAGCTTAGATAAATCGGCAATAGCGGATGATTAATGACGTCATTGGCTGGTAGCTGATCGGTATTTGCATTACCGATAGCATCCGTTAATGGCACAATCACTTGATAATAATATAAGCCATTGGTGCCCGCTTCATATTCAAATAGCGTGCTGTCTTGACCACTTAAGCGTACTTGCTTTTGTGATCCTTGCTTAAAGCTAATATCAGCAGGCACATCTTCTAATCCTACTTTTGGTAATAAGCTCACATCATCAGGGGCCGCTTGACGCGCCGCCAAATCTAACGCTTGCTTATGCAAGATGTCCTTGTCATCGGCGGTCATGTCCATCGCAATGGTATCAAGACGGGTCTGTTCGGCAGCAACCAAACGTGCTGATTTTTCACTATCAGGTGTTAGGGTCACACGCACACGGTGATTGTTATCCAGCAGATGGATTTTGATTAAGTTGGGCAACCACTGTGGGTCTTTTACCTGCTCACGCAACCATACGAGATGCTCATCGACTTCCCAAATATCGATTGGATTGCCATCATGAATAGCGGTACTAAAGCCCTCTAACATCAAGTTAAGACCGTAAGGGATACTATCGCCACCGATATGACGTTGATCAATCTCGATCTGATGCAAAATGGTCTCGATAGTCTCATCGTCCACTGGGTTACTGGCAACATCGGCGAGCAAGTCCATAATACCCTGCTCTACGGCCTCGGCATGTTCAGCTTCAGAGCCGCGTAATCCAGTATAAAAGACCATCTCATAATGACTGTCATCCAGACCCAGTAGCGGACTTGGCGCTTTGCCCAGTGGGTGGCTGTCCAAATACGCACGTAATGGCGAGCCTGAATGCTCAATCAATACGCCTTCTAGTAGACGCAGGGCAAGACGCTGCTTAGGATCGGTAATCGACGGCAATAGCCATGCGACGACGTGATGGGTTTGATCAGGACCTGCCTCATCAGCGGTATAGGTATCAGTCGCACTAATCGGTGCAGACAGGCGCTGCTCTGGACGCGACACGTGCTTTTTACCCGTCTCAAAACGCGTGAGCGCATCGTCATGTATCTTTGCTTGGGTTTCTGCTACCGGAATATTACCGAAGCTCATGATGACACTGTTAGACGGGTGATAATGGCTTTGATGAAACGCCAATAGCTCGGTATGGGTCAAGTCAGGAATATCAGCAGGATCGCCGCCTGAATTATAATGATAGGTGGTTGTTGGGAAAATATGATGAGCAACCGCATGATACAGCTGATCAATCTCGCCACTCATGGCGCCTTTCATCTCATTAAAGACAATACCCTTAAAATGTGGCTTATCATCAGCATCTAACTCAACCCGAATACCTTCTTGAGCAAAATCAAGCGGATGAATATTAGGAAAGAATGACGCATCAAGGTAAACGGCCAATAAATTAAAGTAGTCGTTCTTATTCTGGGTCGCATACGGAAACGCGGTCCAATCGGCCGCAGTCATCGCATTCATAAAGGTATTGAGTGAGCGCTTAATCATCGAAAAGAACGGATCACGTACCGGAAACTTCTCAGAACCGCACAGTGCCACGTGCTCTAAGATATGAGCTTCACCTTTTGAATCCATGGGCTGGGTACGAAAGCCCACCAAAAAAGCATTTTCATCACTTGGGTGCGCCAAATGATAATGCATCGCACCGGTCTTGACATGCTGACTAATCAGCACATCCATCGATAGCGCCTCAATATGGCGATGTTCAATCAGCTCAAATGCGGAGTGCAAGGTTAAGTCAGCGGTAAATGGCGTGTCAGTCATAATTGTCCTTACAGATTGCCCTGAGGTCACCTTAGCCAAGAACGCGCTAGGACTGTCAGGGTAAATAATAGAAAGAGGGTAAACGTTGATGTAATAAAGCGTTTATCGTTATAAAAGGCTTGTCGTTATAAAAAGCTATTATAATCTTTTGGGTACTCTTCAAATCGGATGGCAACTTAAATAATAAATAATTACCTAAAAAGAATTTGCCTAACGGAAATAGATGGGGCTCATGCGGTGAGAAGTCAAGATAGCGCACGGATAAAGACGACTAATAAAAACGGCTGATAACGACTCTTAATACAGATCATGCCTATTTCGTAAAACCCACTTAACAGCAGCTATCAGTAGTGCTACTATAAAAGCTCTCTACCACGAGGAATACCTCATGAGTTACCAACATATTTTACTGGTCACCGACTTATTATCTGATGCCGATGTGGTTGCACAAAAAGCCAAGCGTATCGTCGATAATCGCCCTGACTCCAAGTTATCGGTACTACATATCGTCAAAGACACGATGGTTGGCTTTGGCTATGAGCTAGTGCCCGCCTCTAGCTTATATGATGAAATTGATGATGAGCGTTGCCAAGAAGCACGGGCAAAGCTCGCACAGTTCCTAGATCGCAATCAATTAAACGCGGTAAATTCTGAAGTAACCACTGCTATCTCTAGCAGTGAAGGCATCGTCAACTATTGTCACAAGCATGAGGTTGATTTATTGGTCATCGGTCGTCATGAGCGCCATGGTATAGCGGCATGGCTGAGCGGTGCGACTGCAGATAATATCTTACCCAACGTGCCTTGTGACAGCTTAGTCGTCAAACTTGATAAGCCCGTCTCAAAACGCAGTTAGGGTTAGTGTTCATCCATTAAGTAAACTGAAGTATTAGAAAAGCGCAGTGTAGAGAAAACTCTACATTGCACTTTTCTACCTTTAATATTAAGGCTAACGACATAACTGATATAGATTAGAGCTGAACTATAAGTTTTAAACATCAGGCTTTAACCTTCCTGAATAATATCAATAAAGGTCTGCCAAATCGGGCTTTGATGGCGTGCCTTATGCCAGACTAACCACCACGTGCGGGTCAAGTCTATCCCTGCTACTTTTACCTGTACTAACTTACCGCTGGCCAATTCTGCCTGAATAACATGCTGCGACAGACAACCCAGCCCAATATCGGCACTGACCATATGCTTGATCGCCTCCGATTGCTGAATGGCCATGATGACTTCGGCATCGGGCATGTGCTGTAATAATTGCTCATCGATAATTTGCCGAGTACCCGAACCGGCCTCACGGACTAACAAGGGTAGCTTTGCCAATTGCGTAACGCTCAATCGATAACAGTCCTCGCCGCTATCATAACTTTCAACATTACCTTCGATTCTATCTAACCATTTGCTATCACGTTTGGCAAAGACCATCAAGGTATCCGTCCGCCATGCACGCTGTTCAATGACCTTAGTGTCCGCAGGTCGCGGCATTCCCTCTACCAGCGCAATGTCTATATTTAACTGCTCAACCTCCGCGACCACTTCTTGGGTATTGGCAATATACACATCGACATTGACACCAATAATGCCGTCAGGGAGCGCGCCATACAGTTTAGCCAATAGCGGTGGCAGGACATAATTACCTATGGTAGTGCTGGCACCAATGTGAATCTGTCCTGCTTGGTGTTTATGATAGTGCTCAAGCGTTAATGACTGCCCCAAGATGGCCTGCGCCTGAATATAGACTGGATGAGCATTCGCATGTTGGTTAAGCCTGCGCCCGACCCGCTCAAACAAAGGCATTTGCAATCGAGACTCTAACTCGGTTAAAGCACTACTGACCGCAGACTGTGATAAATGCAGCGCTTCACTGGCGCGGCTAGTGCTACCCGTTTGGTAAATACTGACAAATACTGCCAGCTGCTTGAGGGTAATCTTCGGTAAAGTCTGGATTGCCTTTTTCATTATTGACTACTGCCTCTTACTAATAGAACTTCTGTGATCATCTCTATCTACTCACCCAAATCTATCTACTTAAATCTATCTACTTAAATACTTTAACCTAAAAAATCGATAATTTGTATCTTATTAATCTGTTTTTATTATATATTGGCTTGCCCTATAATATCCATTCATCAACTTATGAGCTTTTAGAGTATTGATAAGTCGTTGTTGTTCCCATTTTTGTTTCTTTTGTCAGCCGTTAGATTCATAACGCTACGGCAGTAATAATCAATGTAAAAACAGACGTATAAAAACAGACGCGTTAATAGGATAGTCAGTCATGAACGCTTTCACCCAATCAGTTGCCAGTTATTTTCCGAGTGGTCGCCATCTCGCAGGACTTGTCGTCGTACTCATCGGTAGCTTATTTTGTTTGTGGCTGAATACCAGCTTAGACACGTGGACGAACGGGCGTATCGCTGGACTATCACCATTAACGTTGGCAATTTTGGTGGGTATGGTGCTGGGCAATACTATTTATTGTAAGGTCGCTGAGCGTTTAGACGAGGGCGTTGATTTTGCTAAAGGTCAGATTTTGCGATTAGCCATTATGTTTTACGGCTTTAAACTGACCTTCACCCAAGTCGCTAGCGTTGGACTGCCTGCTGTTATGAGTGATGCGTTAGTGCTGACCTCAACGTTTTTATTAACCTATTGGCTAGGCACTAGATGGTTAAAAGTCGATAAACAAACCACTTTACTAATTGGCTCAGGGGCGAGTATTTGCGGCGCGGCAGCAGTCATTGCAGCGGAACCAGTCGTCAAAGCAGAAGCGCATAAGGTCACTATTGCAGTGGCAACGGTGGTGGTCTTTGGCACCATATCTATGCTGCTCTATCCGTTTTTATATCATCTCGGCTGGTTGCAACCGTGGCTCAGCGCCCAAGACTACGGAGTTTATACAGGATCAACTATTCATGAAGTCGCCCAAGTGGTGGTCGCCGGTAATACAATTAATCCTGAAGTTGGTGATACAGCGGTAGTGACTAAAATGATTCGAGTCATGATGCTCGCGCCGTTCTTACTTATTTTGTCTTTTGCCTTAACCAAAGGCAGCAGCAAGAATGGTGAAAAACCGACATTTATGAACCGTGTCCAGCAAGTCAAAGTACCTTGGTTTGCTTTTATATTTATTCTTATCGTACTACTACACACTTGGTTAGATATGTCTGAAGGCTTAGAAAATGCCATGGTAATATTAGATGACCTTCTCTTGACCATGGCTATGTTTGCTTTAGGCTTGACCACGCATCTAAGCGCCATCAAACAAGCAGGAATCAAACCTCTCATCTTAGGCGCGATCATGTTTGGCTGGTTAATTATTGGGGGCGGTCTAATTAATATTGGGGTTAGCTTTATCTAGTTGGTTTTATTTCTAAAGCTTTGACACCATCAGTACTTTGACAGCACTATCCAAAAAAACGCCTACGCCTATCTCATTGATAATGTAGGCGTTATGCTATAGTCAGTTCAAAATAAAATACAGTCTTTCGGTGTAATGGACAAAATTCATGCTGGTGCATGAGCTAAAGCTATATACTGTCTATATTTGCAAGGAATCAAAGCCATGAATCAAAAAACTGCCCTTTTTGTGGTGACAAACATACCAAGAAGAACGG
>Ga0307486_1000051_pt1 | contig 134214 bp, 109 predicted proteins | sample CBIW02metaG_FD_203663 | JGI IMG/M metagenome (GOLD analysis project Ga0307486, IMG submission 203663) | Sea-ice brine microbial communities from Beaufort Sea near Barrow, Alaska, United States - CBIW 0.2 | ecosystem: Environmental > Aquatic > Marine > Coastal | place: USA: Alaska | collected...
TTTTCGTTCCTTGGGAAGAGCTCGTTGCTTGGGTCACGGAAGCGCAGGGCGTTACCGAATACGGCGTACAGCGCCAATACGGTTTCGGCATCGGTTTCTATCATCCGGCGACAAACGAGAAGTACACCCTAGAGTTTCAGACTTACGGCCAGCTCCAGGGCATCAGCAACTGGGAAGCAATCCGCGCCTACATGGAATACGAAGTTCACACCCTCAAAGAGATTCAGGATCCGTTAGATCTTCAAGGCCCGGACGACCCACCTTGGGAAGGCGTTCACGTTTTCCACAATGCCCGAAAACGCCTTCATGACGAATATAGGGACGGCAAGCGGGGCGTCGCCTATCTAATCGGCTGGTATCTTTACCACCTCATGACTTTCTGGACGATCCCGAATCGGCTGGTGGAGTGGGAGGTTAAAAAGATCAAGCGCATGAGCCGAAAGACGCTGCCCAAAGTAATGTCTGAATGGTGTGAACCACTATCCGAGGATCAATGGGCAAAGCCCAGTGACGAACTGAAGCGCCAGAGCAGGCGTGTACTTGAACTGAAAAAAGCACACTCCGGCAAGTCCATCCTGGAAGTTTTTGCACTCGTAAGTGAGGAAGCTGGTGCCGAGGGGACGATGACCGCGTGATCAGTGAGCAGGACATGTCCGTCTTTTCAGATACTGCTTTTCATTCAGCGGGCATCGAGCCCTTGCCCGAGAGTCTGGCGAACCGCACCAAAGTTGGCGATGAGCTTCAACCCTTTGTCGAGTTTGATGCCTATGTGGAGCGGGTAGTTCAGCAGGGGGGATCTTTTACCGGCTCTCGTTCGTGCACCGCTACACGCAGAAGACCTTCAACAAGACGGCCTTCAGCACTATCGAGGCCGAGAAGTCCGAAGTACTGGCTCTCTGGGATATGCTCCAGCGCTACATGGACGTCACTCAGCCTTTGCCAGATATGCCTCGCTTGGAACCTTTCCGTCACCGGGATCCAGTCACGCGCGAATACGATGAGAAGATCGGTCGCAATCCCCGGTATTGGAGACTTGGATCTGGATACCTGGCAGGAGAGGGAAGGGGCGGAGCTGCTCGAGAAACAGAGAAAATTTCCGTGGGGAAGCCGCCAATGCAAGCTAACCCCGCAGCTTGGCAAGGTAAGCATGGAGGAGTATCGGGTAACTCGTTCGGCAAATGCGTGGCCAATTTAAACTCAGGCGCTAACCGGATTAGTGCCGGGTGATCATGATCACCCGGTGGGCGGTGAGTTTTTACTCGCTGCCATATATCAAGACCAAAGTGTTCAAGGAGGACACCATGACTGACGCAACGGAAGCTATTTGCCTTTCCTGCAATGCCCCAAACCAATTATCTCAAGATGTTTTGGACTCGCTTTCCAAGGCAGGCACAATCCTCTGCAGTGTTTGTGAGGAGACGGTTCGGCTGAGGTTAGATCCAGAAAATGAAAGTGAAGCGAAATCCGTCGTGGTGACATTGAGTTTAGGTGCTGCAATTGTGGCGGTCGTGGCTTTTATTAACCTGATAGGTGACGCAGGCTTTCCCGCATACTACGTGGCTATACTATTTTTGTTGATTTCCACAATGATATTGTCGAATCAGGGCAGCAAGACGCTGGAATTGGAGAACGCGAACCCCGCTCGGGAACTTTAGAGTCAATTAAAGTGGCGCGCTATTGGTAGGATTCAGATGGTTGCAACAGATGTTGCAAAGCGCAATTCACGTGGTAATCTGTGTACATACAAAGCCAAGCCACAGGAGGCTCCCATGACTACTGCCATTCGTCTGGATGATAATCTGGTTCGTCACGCGGCGGCCGAAGGGCAGGTGCACCGGCGCTCTACGCCCAAGCAGATCGAGTATTGGGCCGAGATAGGTCGTGCGGTTGCGGGAGAGGTGAGTGCGGAGGATCTGATTGCAATCCTTCAGGGCATCCGGCGCGTTAAGGTGAAGCCGGTTGTTCCGGAGGCTGTCACCAGTGATGATTTGTGGGCAGAAGTAGATCAGGCTCGCGAATCTGGTGAGTTAAGCCGTTCGATTGCCCGGGGGCGAACGGTTTATCAGGCAGCCGTTGATAAACCAGGATACCTGGAAGCGATTTATCCCGGTGGTATGCGCGAGATCGGTCAGTTCCGCAATGGGCGTTTTGAAGCCGTGAGTGACCGTGACGACGCAGCCTGAGCTTTGGCTGCTCGTCGGCGGTAATGGCGCGGGCAAGTCGACGTTTTATGAGCGCTTTCTTGCCCGGCGTAGCATCCCTTTAGTCAACGCGGATAACATTGCGCGTGCCCTTTGGCCCGATTCCTCTGAGAAACATAGTTATGAGGCTGCGCTGATTGCAGAAAAAGAGCGGTACCGTCTTTTGAAGGAGCGCCAGAGTTTCTGTTTTGAAACGGTTTTTTCTCACCCCTCCAAAATAGATTTTGTGGGGGCTGCGAAGGCGGCAGGTTTCCGTATCCGCATGTTCTACTTTCATCTGGAAACTGCGGCTCTGAACAAGGCCCGCGTAACTACTCGTGTACAGTCTGGTGGCCACAATGTGCCGGAGGAAAAAATAGAGAGCAGGATTCCGAGAGCTTACGCTAACTTGCGAGAATGTGTCGGGCTGGCGGATGAGCTGCACCTTGTTGATAATTCCAGCCTGGATCGGCCTTTTGTTCGTGTTGCCGCTTGGAAAAACGGTGAGTGGCAGCACTACTGCGAGAAACTGCCTGCATGGGCGCAAGACGTGCTGGATGGCTGAGGGCTCTGCGCGGAAGATTTTTCAGGGAACTCCGGGCCAGATTTCCGGCACAACAAACACCCGATCTGCTTCCAGCCAGTTTCCCGGTTGGTGGTCTTCTCGCATCACAGCGAATAACTGCGGAACGGTTTTGTTCTCTACGCGCTCCAGTGCCTCCAGAACGTATTTTTTATCCGGTTGATCAGTCTGAAACCAGTTGCCAATCCAGTGTGGTTTGTTGAGTACAACCCAATGTGATGTGTCCATCGCTCTCGCATCACGGGCGTACATCCAGCGCCCGCGCAGATGGTCCGCCGGAACAAAATCCGGCGTTACCGCGGGTTGGTCGTCGGGATAGAAAAGATACCCCGGCATAAAAACCTGGGGAGTCAGCGGGCCGGTTATATGGAATTTCGAGAGCAGCGCGAGTGTTTCCGGGAGCTGTGTACGGCGGCTCTGCTGTTCGAGCAGGCTGGTTGTTTTCAGGTCCAGCCGATCACGGGCATTGGGGCCGTACCAGAGTGTTGAGCCGTCGAGTTCTGAAACACCGAGATAAAACTTGATAGCAATCTCGTGGTGCTCAATGCGGTCGTCTGCCCGGTTGTGTACCACGAAATCCAGTTCGCCAATGGTGCGCCCGCTTGACTGTATTTGCTGGTTTTTCAGAAGGATGGGCCAGCCAAGCAAGTCCTCCAGCAAAACTTGATACAGTCGCTCGAAATAGAAACCCAGCCGACGTTGCGGTGGTTCACTCAGCAATGGTGGTGCAGCCTCTATGTTTTGGTCCCACGCTTTAAGAATATCAGGATAGTTTGAGGGCAGATGCTGTGCGGGTTCAAAAGTGATCGGTGAGCGCATCAGTTGCGCTGCCTGGCACAACCATGCGAGGTGTCGTATCGATGGTGTTCGGTAAGAATTAATCAGCTCAGAGGCGAGGTTTGCATCCATTCCTCCAGAATACCGTAAACTGTTACTTATTAAAGGCGAGAGTGTTTCTCGGGGCATTAGCTCGGTCACGAAGATTCGTGACACGAAGCAACAGAAAATAACAGGAGAAAGTATGCAATACCTACATACGATGATCCGCGTAAGCAATCTTGAGCCAACCCTCCATTTTTTCTGCGACCTGCTAGGCATGGTCGAAATTGATCGTAAAAGCAGCGACAAGGGCCGCTTTACACTGGTGTTTCTGGCGGCAAGTGAGGATGAGTCCCGGGCTCGTGAAGACAGGGCCCCGATGCTTGAGTTGACCTATAACTGGGACCCGGAAGAGTATTCCGGTGGTCGAAACTTTGGCCATTTGGCTTTCAGAGTGGATGATATCTATACCTTGTGCGAGACGCTGCAGGCAAGCGGCATAACCATTAACCGCCCGCCCCGGGATGGCCGCATGGCGTTTATCCTTACTCCAGATAATATATCCATAGAGCTGTTGCAGAAAGGTGACCCGCTGGTGCTCAAAGAACCCTGGCTCAGTATGGAAAATACGGGAACCTGGTAAGGTGAGCCAATCAGTTCGAAAGAATTGAAGATGTATGGAAATGTCCATAAAATCATCAAGGCTTTAAAACAAACGTTATCGATATAACGTCTACGGCATCAGGATGATGCGATAAAACAGGGAGATGTTTCATGGAAGATTGGCAGGGATGCCTTACCCCTCAATGTCAGGCTGCGTTGCTGTGCGCCCGCGATCATGTTGATCGTCGTGGCGGTACGGTTATCACGGTTGAAGATTTCCTGCTTGCTCTGCTGGATTCCAGCCCCTGTGCAAGCAAATTTCTGCGAGGCTCTGGTGTGGATATGGATGAACTGATCCGAACCATCCAGTGCGAGCAGCCCATTGTTACCGAGGTCGGTGGTGAAGGCCTGCTTTCTTCCCAGCTAATATACTGGTTGGCAACAGCGCGTGAATCTCTTGGCACGCCAGCCTGGTTGGATTGGCCTCAACTTCTCGAAGTGCTTGCACGGCATGCAGAACGTTTGCAGGGAAAGGCCTATGTTGCGATTCTTGAGCTGGTTTCACGCTGGCCAGAATCGGGTGATTCGGCTAACGGCGGAGTAGACCTGGAACAGCCTGGCATTGAAGAGCACGAGGCAGCGCCGATTGTGGTTACCGATCCGGATTGGGTCGAGTTGGCGGAAGACGTGGCCATCACACTCGCCGCAACGCCTGATGCCTTGGTGTGGGTCAGAGGCGAGCGCGGGGGAGGAAAGTCTTCCTGGCTTCGCTCGCTGTTGTCGTCGCTGACGCAACCCTATGTCGAAATGGATCTGCGCCGTGAAGCTGAGCTAATGGTCAGTGATCTCGCTGTTATTCCTGTGACTGCCAGAAAACCCTGGCCCGTCCTTGTGCTTGATAACGTAACCCCTGCCGATCTGCTGGCTCTGATGGAGCTTCCTTCCGGCCTTGCGTCAGAGCTGGTTCTGCGCTGGCAGGGGCCTTTGGTGCTTCTGGGGCCCGATACGACAGGCAGTGATGATAGCTGCCGTTTTCTGGAACAGCGCCTTGGTCGGGCGCTGGAGACGTTCGATATGCTCCTTTCGAGTGTGACGCAGCGTAAGGCTATCCTTGTCGCTCACCAGGCAGCTATTGAGCGTCGCTGGAACATTCAGCTACCTTACTCCGCCGCTCAGTTTGCGGCCTCCCGGCGTAGCCGGTGCGTCAGTACACCAGGAGGGATGCTGCAATGGGTAGAGCGTGCTGCGGCGCGACTCGACCTGTTTGCCCGATGCGGCCCGGCAACTTCGGTGGCGCTTTCTGGCCAGGTGGATACTCTCCGGCGCCAAAGCCTGGTTGCCATTGCGCGGCAGGAGCCACTGAATGAAATTGAACGGTCATTGGAAGAGATAAGCCTGTTGCGTGCCGCCACGGAAGTGGCATGGCATGAACGCAAAGCTGCTGGCACGCTACGCCAGCTTACGTTGGAAGATTTGCGCCAGGAACTGGAGCGCTGGGTTGCGGCGCGGCGCGGGCCGGTTCACTATGTGCTCCATTGTGATCATCAGCATGGAGAATCTGCGAGTGCAGGATCTGGAAATCTACATTCGTGACTTGGAAGCAGGCGTGGTTAGTCGTTGGCTGGAAAGCCATGTTGCGCAGTTGGTGCTTGATGATAGTGATGTTTCATCCGTCATCAAAGGCTCTGCCCGCTTCGACGGAGACCGCTTGAAAATAACGCTGTATCCGCAAGCTTTTGGTAAGCGGTATACGTCACTGATTATCGAAGGCGAACGGCTGCCTTGGAGCAGTGATCTGGATTGTGCGCGCAGCGCATGGCCAGTTTTGGATACAGAGATCCGCTGTAGCCCGGGAGAGTGGAAAGAGGGTGAGAAGGCAGAAGATGAGAAGTGGTGGCGGTTGGATAACCGAGGTGAGCAACTCGTTGTCTGGAATTGAATAGCTTGGAACTAAAAAAGGCAGCCCGTAATAAAGAGGGCTGCCTTTTGTTTTACATCAACCGACGTTTCATTCGCTCAGAATAGAAACGTTGTCTGCTTGCAGGCCCTTATCCGCATCAACCACGCTGAAGCGAACCAGTTGGCCCTGGCGAAGTACCCGGCGGCCACTTCCGCGAATAGCGCGGAAGTGAACAAAGACTTCATCTCCGCTGTCACGAACGATAAAGCCGAATCCCTTTTTAACGTTAAACCACTTTACAGTGCCTTCTTCGTCGCCTTCCGGGCTGTTGTCATCATAGCCTTCATCGTCATCGGAATAGTTCTGGTTAGAACTCTTATTAGAGCTCCGATCAGAACTCTGGTTCCGTGACGGTGAACTCCCACGCTGAGAAGTGCTGCGGGCAGGCTGCTGTTTGGCTGAAATTGCGACGGCCAGAAAACCGGCAATACCGAAAACAATGAAAGTGATGATATATGCGGCGATGCCGCGAGTGCTGCCCAGAGCCTCTACAAATTCTCCCACGGCAAGCAGTCGAAGTGGTTCAGGGGTAAACGAGAGCAGCAAGGCAAGTACCAATGGTGCTGGAATAGCGATCAGGAGAGCAACAAGGATCGCTTTGGCTGGATTACGCATTGATTGGGAATTCTCCGTTATTTATTAACGCTGACGATAAAAAACCGGATATCGGGTAAAATCGCTTATCCGGCCAGTGAATACCGCCTAGTTTCCGGGAAAACAGAAACAGGGGCGGGCAAAAACGGCATGATAACAGATTATCCCGACGGCTGACCAAGCTTCAGTTATCCACGCGAACGATTCATGCGAGGGAGTTCCGATACCCGATGAGCCATAACGATCTGCAAGCCAGACTGGACGAGCTTGAAACACGGCTTGCCTTTCAGGACGATATTATCAATACCCTGAGTGAACAGATGACGAAACAGGAAATGGATATCCGTGAGCTCTGGAACGCAAAGCGTTTATTGCACAACCAGTTGAAAGATGTGTCACCTTCCAACTTAAAGCGTGAAGAGGAAGAAACCCCTCCGCCCCACTACTGACCCCGTGAATGAAAATGCCGAAGCAGCTGCTCCGGCATGTTGGGTACATCAGTCCGTCTGTGAAAAATCCGGTCAGGCCAGCAGTTCTACAAGTATCTGCTCGTAGATCAGGGATAGCGTATCCAGATCTTCGGCTTTCACGCACTCGTCCACTTTGTGAATGGTGGCATTGATCGGGCCAAGTTCCACAACCTGCGCTCCGGTAGGTGCGATAAAGCGCCCATCAGAGGTGCCGCCTGAGGTGGAAAGCTCTGTTTCACGCCCGGTCACGTTTCGGATAGCATTCTGGCTGGCAGCGACCAGAGCACCCTTGTCGGTAAGGAAAGGGCGGCCACTGAGGTGCCACTGCAAATCGTATTTGAGGTTGTGCCGGTCAAGAATCGCCACCACCCTTTCTTCAAGGCTTTCCGCCGTGTTCTCGGTGCAGTAACGAAAGTTGAAGTGCACCAGACACTCGCCGGGAATAATATTACTGCCAGTACCGGCTTCCACTTTCGTGATCTGGAAAGTGGTTGGCGGGAAATAATCGTTGCCGCTATCCCAGAATTCGTTAGCCAATGTATGCAGAGCAGGCGCCACGGTATGAACGGCGTTCTCCGCCAGGTGCGGGTAGGCCACGTGGCCCTGAACCCCTTGCACCGTCAGGTACCCGTGCAATGAGCCCCGACGGCCATTCTTGATCACGTCTCCGACTTCCCGGGTGCTGGAAGGCTCGCCTATCAGACACCAGTCGATCTTTTCAGAACGGGCTTCCAGAGCTTCTACTACCTTCACGGTGCCGTTCTGGGCCGGGCCTTCTTCATCGCTTGTGATCAGCAGGGCAATAGAGCCACGATGATCCGGATGGGCGCAGACGAAACGCTCGCAAGCGGTTATGAAAGCCGCAAGACTGCCTTTCATGTCGGCAGCACCGCGGCCATGCAGATAGCCGTCCTGGATGATGGGGTCAAACGGCGGGTGTGCCCATTTAGTTTCCGGCCCTGTGGGAACCACATCGGTATGACCGGCAAAAGCCAGTACCGGCCCCTCCGAGCCTTTGCGGGCCCATAAGTTGTCGGTGTCGCCAAAGCGCATGTGTTCGCCGATAAAGCCCAGAGGGGCTAGACGGGTCATCATCAATTCCTGGCAGCCGGCGTCAGTCGGCGTTATCGATGGCCGGCTGATAAGGTCGATGGCCAGCTCGAGCGTTGGAGAATCAGTTGTTTGCATGCAGTTCTTCGTTCAACTCGATGGCAGATTTGTTGGTTTTGCACTCAACCGCGCCGGTCTGGCTATTGCGGCGGAACAGTAGATCTGGCTTGTTGGCCAGATCACGGGCTTTGATGATTTCTACGAGTTCATTGCTGTCATCCAGCAGGGCCACCTTGGTGCCGGCGGTTATGTACAGGCCAGCTTCAACCTTACAGCGGTCGCCCAGAGGAATGCCAATGCCTGCATTGGCACCGATCAGGCAGTTTTCGCCAACGGAAATAACCATGTTGCCACCGCCAGACAGGGTGCCCATGGTGGAGCAGCCACCGCCAAGATCAGATCCTTTGCCGACCATAACGCCCGCAGAGATGCGGCCTTCAATCATGCTGGTGCCTTCGGTCCCGGCGTTGAAGTTGATAAACCCCTCATGCATTACGGTTGTGCCTTCGCCCACATAGGCGCCGAGACGCACGCGTGCTGTGTCTGCAATACGCACGCCTTTGGGTACCACGTAATCCGTCATCTGTGGGAACTTGTCTACGGATTTTATTTCCAGAGAGTGACCTTCCAGGCGGGCTTTTAGCTGGCGTTCAGGCAGTTCATTCAGATCAATAGCGCCCTCGTTGGTCCAGGCCAGATTCGGCAGCAGGCCGAAAATACCATCGAGCTTGAGGCCGTGAGGTTTGGCTTGACGATGAGAGATCAGGTGCAACTTGAGATAAACCTCCGGCGTGCTGGAGGCGGTGTCGTCTGTTTCCAGAACGGTCACCACCACCGGGCGCTTGCTGCTGGCAGCTTTTTCCGCGAGTGATGCCTGATCAGTCGCGTCGGTCTGGCGCAAGGCTTCTGCAAACTGTATCAGTTGCTTGGCGGTTGCATGGATAGCCTGATTGCCGCCTTTATAATCGAAAGCGGTTTCTACCACATCGATCAGCTCTTTTTCGGGTGTCATGACCGGCTGCTGGTAAAACACCTCCAGCCATTCGCCCTGATTGTTTTGGGTGCCGATACCGATACCGAATGCAAAGCTCATGTGGTGATTTCTCCTGTTTAGTTAATCAGTGTCGCCCAATCGTTGGCGTTAAAGCCGACATACACAGAGTTTTCATGCTCGACCACGGGTCGTTTAATGATGGATGTATTTTCCAGCATGATGGCATGGGCAGAGTGGGCGCTAATAGTATCACGAACCTCGTCGCTGAGTTTGCGCCAGGTAGTGCCTCGACGGTTGAGCAGGCGTTCCCAGCCAACCGCATTTTCCCATTGGCTCAGGCGAACCTCGTCGAGTCCGTCCTTTTTGAAATCGTGGAACTCATAGGAGATGCCCTGTTCATCAAGCCATTTTCGGGCCTTTTTGACGGTGTCGCAGTTCCGTATTCCATACAGCTTCATAAATCAGTTTGCCTTCACAAATTCAACAATGCGCTTTGCGGCTTCAACGCACTCTTTCAGCGGTGCAACCAGTGCCATGCGTACCCGGTTCTCTCCCGGATTATGGCCATCCACCGTGCGGGACAAATAGCGGCCGGGCAGAACATGAACGTTTTGTTGGGTCGACAGCTCTTTCGCAAACGTTTCGTCATCCATTGGTGTTATCGGCCAGAGATAGAAGCCGGCGTCGGGGAAATCCACGTCCATGACTTCACGAAGGATGGGCACCACGGCTTCAAATTTGGCGCGGTAAGCCGCCCGGTTTTCGCGCACGTGATCTTCATCCTGCCAGGCGGCGATGCTGGCCAGTTGGTTATGAACAGGCATGGCGCAGCCATGATAAGTGCGGTAGTTAAGGTAGCCTTTTAATATGCTCGCATCGCCCGCGACAAAGCCTGATCTCAGGCCCGGCAGGTTGCTGCGTTTCGATAGGCTGTGGAAAACCACACAGCGTGCGAAGTCGTGCCGCCCGATAGCTGCGCAGGTTTGCAGCAAGCCTTCGGGCGGATTATTTTCATCGGGGTAGAGCTCGGAATAGCACTCATCTGAAGCAACGATGAAGTCGTGCCTGTCCGCCAGTTCAATGACCTTCGTCAGGGTTGCCCGGGGCATGACGGCGCCACTGGGATTGCCCGGGGAGCATAGGAACAGCACCTGGCAATCCCGCCATACGGACTCTGGTACTGCGTCAAAATCCGGAATGAAGCCGTTGGAGCCATCGCACGGCAGGTAAACCGGCGTGGCGCCTGCCAGAAATGCCGCACCTTCATACACCTGATAAAAGGGGTTTGGGCTCACAACCGTTGCTTGCTTGCTCGCATCAACCACGGCCTGTACCAGCGAAAATATCGCTTCCCGGGTACCGTTCACGGGAACGATGTTGTGTTCGGGGCTCAGGGATCCGGATTGCAGTTGGAATCGCCGCGTGGCCCATCCGCTGATTGCCTCCCGCAACTCGCTCAAACCTCGGGTGGTGGGGTAGTTGGCCAGACGGTCGAGGTTGTCGGCAATCACCTGTTTCACAAATTCAGGTGAAGGGTGCTTGGGTTCGCCAATGCCCAAGGAAATAGATGAAAGATGATCCGGCGCAGATATGCCGGCCTTGAGTTGTGCCAGCTTTTCGAACGGGTAGGGGTGAAGCTTATCCAGGTTTGGATTCATTGAATGTCATCCAGCATTTTGCATAGGTCCTGCTGCAGGTCACGGCACACGGAAGGATCGCTGATAGGCTCGCCATGCTCGTCGGTAACAAAGAACACGTCTTCCACCCGTTCGCCTAATGTCGCGATTTTGGCATTGCTCAGGCGAATACGATGATTCAGCAGAACCTGCCCAATCCGTGCCAAAAGGCCGGGACGGTCCGGTGTGATCACTTCCATCACCGTGCGCTCGTTGATGGTGTCGTTGGAAAACACCACCTCGGTCGGGAACGCGAAGTGCCTGAGTTGCCGTGGTGTGCGGCGGTGAATAATGTCGGGGTAGTCTTCCGGATCGTCGAGCTCCTCGATCAGGCGCTTGCGCACCCGCTCTTTGCGGGCCGGATCCGCACCTAAAGGTTGGCCTTTTTCATCCAGCACCACATAGGAGCTGATCGTATAGGGGCCTTCGTTTGAGCTGATACGGGCATCAACAATGTTCAGGTTGAGCTGCTCCAGTACCGCTGTTGTTGCAGCGAACAGGGTTGGCCGGTCGTTCATGTAAATAATGATCTGGGAGTAACCATCGGTAGGGCCACCGTGGGTATCCCGGATAAGCACCAGCGGGTCGGACGTATTGCCGTGGTTGATGATAGCTGCGGTTTGCCAGGCGATATCAACCGTGGAGTCCTGCAGGAAGTAGTCCTCATCAACCGTATTCCAGATGGCATCAATTTGTTTGTCGGTAATTCTCTGGGCGTGGAGAATTTCACGGGCCTCAGACTGTGTGGCCCGAACCCATGCCTGCCGATCAACAGGAATCTCTGTACCGCGCCGCAGGGCGCGTTTTGCTTCTGTGTATAGCTGGCGCAGCAGGGATGCGCGCCAGGTATTCCAGAGCTTCGGGTTGGTTGCACTGATGTCGCATACAGTCAGGATATACAGGTAATCCAGGTGCGCATGGCTGGGCAGAGCCCGGGCAAACGACTGGATAATATCCGGGTCAGAAATGTCCTTGCGCTGGGCAGTCATGGACATTAACAGGTGGTTTTCCACCAGCCAGGATGCCAGCTGGGTATCGCGCTCCCCAAGATGATGGCGCTTGCAGAAAGACTCCACATCCTGAGCGCCAAGCTCCGAATGATCTCCTCCACGCCCCTTTGCAATGTCGTGATACAAGCCGGCAATATAGAGAACTTCCCGCTTGGGGAGTCCGTGAATCAGTCGGGCTGCCAAGGGGTAGTCGTTGCGAGCGTCCGGGCCGTTCAGCCGTATCATGTTGCGCACAACTTGCATGGTGTGGACATCAACGGTGTAAATGTGAAAAAGGTCGTACTGCATCTGGCCGATAATCTGGCCGAACTCCGGTAGGTAGCGGCCCAGTACGTTGTATTTCTTCATGGCGGAGAGGGTTTTATCCAGCGCATGGGGTGTCCGTAGCAGTTCCATGAACAGGGATGTCACGGCCAGATCACCCCGGAAAGCATCGTCAATCAGGTGTCTGTGTGCCCGCAAAGACCGGATGGTCGTGGCCCGGATGCCTTTTATTTCAGGGTGCTGGGCCATCAACACAAAGATTTCCATGATTGCGTAGGGTGAGTAGGCAAATACTTGGTTGTTTACCGCCTCTATATAGCTGTTGCGAATCTGGAATCGGTTGTTGATGGGCTGAATATTGTCTTCTGTGCCGGTGCCGAGTATCGCCTCATCGTAAAACTGAAGAATAACATCGGCGAGCTCAGCCAGTGCCAGGACAGTACGATAATAGGATTGCATCATCAGCTCGACATCCAGCCGTTTGCCTTCGTCCTGGTAACCCAGCATCTGTGCCAAGGCACGCTGATGGTCGAACAGCAGCCGGTTTTCGTTACGGTCTGCGATCAGCTGAAGCCCGTAGCGCAATTGCCACAGGAAGGTTTCGCCCTGAACCAGAATCTGATGCTCCTCGTCAGTGAGGATGCTGAAACGGGTCAGATCGGCAATGCTTTGCAGGCCAAAGTGCCGTTTGGTAATCCAACCGATGGTCTGAATATCCCGCAGTGCGCCAGGGGAGCCCTTTACGTTGGGCTCCAGGTTATACTCCGTATCACTGTACTTTTTGTGGCGCTGCTGCTGCTCTTCGCGCTTGGCAATAAAGTAGTCGCGATCGGTGATGATGTTATCGGAGTAGGCTTGTTCGCTGAGCTCTTGGCGCAGTTCATCCGGGCCGGCAATTGTGCGGGTTTCAAGCAAGTTGGTCAGTGTGGCTATATCGCCCCGTGCCGCAGCCTTGCTTTGTTCAATGCTGCGAACGCTGTGGCCGATGTCGAGCTTCAGATCCCATAGCAGAGTGACGAAAGCGCCAAGATCCTCCTGCCAGCCCGGTTCAATACCGTTGCGGGTCAGAATCAGCAGGTCGATATCCGAGTGCGGATGAAGTTCACCGCGGCCGTAGCCTCCAACGGCAATCAACGCAATATCGGGTGAGCTGGAGAAAGGATAGCGATTCCAGATCAGTCTCAGTACGGTGTCAACGGTATCGGCTCTGGAGTGCACCAGAGCCCTTACATCGGCGCCTTGCCGAAAGGCTTCTGCATCTGCGTTATAGCGCTCTTTCAGCAGCTCCCGGGCTACCATGACAGGGGAGGCGTCCTTGCTGATCCTGGCCTCCAGCTCCTGACGGTCCACTTAGAATGACTCCTCCAATCGTTTGGTCAATACCTCATGGCTATCGGCTGTTACAAGAATGGTGTGCTCCCACTGTGCGGAAAGCTTGTGGTCTTTGGTAACCACGGTCCATTGATCCGGCAGCAGTTTGGTGTGGTACTTGCCCTGATTGATCATCGGTTCAATCGTGAAGATCATGCCTTCTTTCAGCTCCATGCCGGTGCCGGGTGTGCCGTAGTGCATAACCTGCGGTTCCTCATGAAACACCTTGCCTATGCCGTGACCACAATAATCACGCACGACGGAATAGTGATGCTTTTCGGCGTGCTGCTGGATTACATGGCCGATATCTCCCAGGCGCGCGCCGGGCTTTACCAGCTCGATGCCTTTATAGAGGCATTCCTGAGTGATGCTGATCAGGCGTTCAGTGCCAGGCTTGGGTTTGCCAACATTCCACATCTTGCTGGTATCGCCGTGATATTCATCCTTTATAACGGTGACGTCGATGTTCACGATATCTCCATCCTTCAGGATCTTTTTCTCTGAAGGTATTCCGTGGCAGATAACGTGGTTGACCGAAATGCACACGGATTTTGGAAAGCCATGGTAGTTCAGCGGGGCAGGGATCGCCTCCTGCTCGTTGACAATGTAGTCATGGCAGATCTGATTGAGCTCTTCCGTTGAAACACCAGGCTTGACGTGTTGCCCGATCATTTCGAGAACCTCGGCCGCCAGGCGACCGGCCACACGCATCTTTTCAATTTCTTCCGGAGTCTTGATCGATACTTGCATTGGGCTTCCCGTTGATATGTATCAAGCTGCCATTTTAAGGGCCCTGCCCTCATGGTACAAGGAAGCTGTGGTGCAAAATTATTGGCAGGCGGCCTGAGTTTTGTGGTATAAACGCGCCCGCTGGAAACGAATCCGGCAAATTCGCACACGTGTCAGCACGTTGTCCCAGGGTGCCTGCTCCTGTTTTAGAGTTAAAAGGAGCCTGGTTGGGGCAATCGGACGCGTGGAGGACTAACCCGAAGCTACACTAAGGTAATATCATGGCTCAGGTAAATATGCGTGACCTGCTCAAGGCAGGTGCTCACTTCGGTCACCAGACTCGCTACTGGAACCCGAAAATGTCGAAGTACATCTTCGGCGCCCGTAACAAGATTCATATCATCAACCTTGAGCAGACTGTTCCTGCCATGAACGAAGCGCTCGACTTCGTTCAGAAACTGACAGAGAACAAGAACAAGATCCTGTTCGTCGGCACCAAGCGCGCCGCGGCCAAGGTCATCAAGGAAGAAGCAGAACGTTCCAGCCAGCCTTTTGTTAATCACCGCTGGCTCGGCGGCATGCTGACCAACTACAAAACCATCCGTCAGTCCATCCGTCGCTATCGTGATCTGGAATCCCAGAGCAAAGACGGCACCTTCGATAAGCTGACCAAGAAAGAAGCTCTTGAGCGCACCCGTGAAATGAGTAAGCTTGAGCGTTCCATTGGTGGTATCAAGGATATGGGTGGTTTGCCAGACGCGTTGTTCGTTATCGACGTTGATCACGAGCGTATCGCTATCAAGGAAGCCAACAAGCTGGGTATCCCCGTTATCGGCGTAGTTGATACCAACAGTAACCCTGACGGCGTTGATTTCGTGATTCCGGGCAACGACGATGCCATCCGTGCGATCCAGATTTATGTGAAAGCTGTCGCTGACACATGTCTTGAGTCAGCACAGGCTGGCGCCGCAATCGCTGGCGAGTTTGTAGAAGTGAGTGAAGAAGCTGCAGGAACCGCTCCGGCTTCTGAGTGATGCTTCAGCGTAACGATTAAGATGTAAGGTGTGCCCGGGCGTGTCTCCGGGTATACCTACCCACCGAATTCGAACAAGTTAAGAGGATTGAACATGGCTGCAATTACCGCTGCAATGGTCAAGGAACTGCGTGAGCGCACTGGCCTTGGCATGATGGAGTGCAAAAAGGCTCTGGTTGAATCTGAAGGTAGTGTAGATGCCGCGATTGAAGAATTACGCAAGTCTTCTGGCCTCAAAGCCGCCAAAAAAGCCGGTCGCACAGCCGCTGAAGGTGTTTCGTTGATCAAGATTTCTGACGACAACACCGCTGCTTATATTGTTGAAGTGAATTCCGAGACGGACTTCGTTGCCCGCGACGACAACTTCATCAATTTTGCCAACGACGTTCTGAACGTTGCCTTCGAGAAAGGCGAGACCGACGTTGCCAAGCTGATGGCGGGCGATCTGGAATCCAAGCGCGAAGCGCTGGTTCAGAAAATCGGCGAGAATGTTACAGTGCGCCGTGTCGTTGAAATTAAAGGCCCGGTTGTTGGTGGCTATGTCCACAGCACCAACAAGATTGCCTCAGTTGTTGCACTGACTGCCGGTGATTCTGAGCTGGCCCGCGATATCGCCATGCACGCTGCTGCTGTTAACCCGCGTGTTGCAAGACCGGAAGATATGCCTGCTGACGAGCTCGAAAAAGAGAAAGATGTCATCAAGGCACAGCCGGATATGGCAGGCAAGCCCGACGAGATCGTTGAGAAAATGATGGGTGGCCGGATCAAAAAGTTCCTCAAGGAGCACAGCCTTGTAGAGCAGCCTTTCGTCAAAAACCCGGACCAGACCGTGGGTGAGCTGATCAAGGCCGCTGGCGGCGAATTGGTCGGCTTCGTTCGCGTTGAAGTGGGTGAAGGCATTGAAAGAGAAGAAGTAGACTTTGCTGCTGAGGTTGCTGCTGCAGCCGGTACAGGCAAGGCCTGATTTTTCTGGGCGCTGTGACAGCCAGTTACAGCGCCTTCTGAGTCTGCCACGTTAGTTGGATTTTTCCGGCTCTCGTGGCGGGCTTGTATCTGAGATCCCCCTTTTTCAAGGAGTATGTCAGATACAAGCCTGCAATGCGTATCACGCCGGATAGCAGTCAACAGACGAACAGGGGATCAGTATGCCGACACCATCGAAAAACCAGCCAAGATACAATCGTGTTCTACTCAAGCTCAGTGGCGAGGCCCTTATTGGTGAGCATGAATTCGGTATTGATCCCAAAGTTCTTGATCGTATGGCGCTTGAAATCGGTGCGCTGATTGGCATCGGTATTCAGGTTGGCCTTGTTATTGGCGGCGGTAATCTGTTCCGGGGCGCCTCACTCAGCGCTGCCGGTATGGACCGGGTTACCGGTGATCACATGGGTATGCTGGCAACCGTTATGAACGGCTTGGCTATGCGTGACGCTCTGGAGCGCTCGAACATCCGTACCCGTGTTATGTCGGCCATTCCTATGAGTGGTATTGTTGAGCATTATGATCGCCGCCGTGCTGTCCGCGACCTGAAAGACGGCGATGTGGTTATATTTTGTGCAGGTACCGGCAACCCCTTCTTCACAACAGATTCAGCAGCCTGCCTGCGAGGTATCGAGATTGAAGCAGACGCGGTACTGAAAGCAACCAAGGTGGACGGTGTGTACTCTGCAGATCCGCACCTTGACCCGACTGCGGTAAAATACGAAAAGCTGACTTATGATGAGGTGCTCGACAAAAAGCTGGGTGTGATGGATCTGACTGCTATCCTCCTGGCGAGGGATCATGGAATGCCGCTGCGTGTTTTTGATATGAAGCGCCCGGGCGCCCTTACGCGCATCGTGACCGGTGAAAAAGAAGGTACACTGATTGAATGACGGGTTTCATGACAGCCCGACGAAAAAATTGAGGATGATCACGTGATTAATGACATAAAAGCTGACGCCGAAAAGAAAATGACCAAGAGCCTTGAGGCTCTGCACTCGGCCTTCAACAAGATTCGTACGGGCCGCGCCCACCCGGCTATTCTGGACAGTGTAATGGTTAACTACTACGGTCAGGAGACGCCGCTGAAGCAGGTCGCGAGCGTTAACGTTGAAGATAGCCGTACGCTGGCGGTATCACCTTGGGAAAAGAACCTGATACCGGCTATTGAAAAGGCCATTATGATCGCAGATCTCGGCCTGAATCCGGCAACCAGCGGTGATCTGATCCGCATTCCTATGCCGATGCTGACCCAGGAAACCCGTAAGGATATGGTCAAGCAATCGAAAGCGGATGCAGAGAATGGCCGTGTCTCCATCCGAAACGCCCGTCGCGATGCAAACAGCATGATGAAAGATCTGCTGAAAGACAAAGAAATCAGCGAAGATGACGAGCGCCGGGGCGAAGAAGAAGTCCAGAAGCTTACAGATCGCTATATAGCTGAAGTTGAGAAGATGCTCAAAGCTAAAGAAGAGGATCTGATGGCGGTCTGATCGCCTCGGTTCACTTGCAAGCGAAACGCGCGGCCGGTGGGGGTTTCTGCTGGCCGTACAGGGGATTTCATGACGGGAACAGTATCCGCAGAGATTCCGGTGTCGGCTGATGGTCGGCCCCGGCATGTGGCCATTATCATGGACGGCAATAACCGGTGGGCTACAGCGCGCCGGCTGAAAGGGGTGGCAGGGCACAAGGCCGGAGTGGATGCGGTAAAGTCTGTTGTTGAAACCTGTGCCCGCGAAGGGGTGGAGGTGCTCACGCTATTCGCCTTCTCGAGTGAAAACTGGCGCCGACCCAAGGACGAAGTTTCGGCCCTGATGAAGCTGTTTGTTTTTGCTCTGGAACGGGAAGTCAGAAAGCTGCACCGCAATGATATACGCCTGCGTATTATCGGGGACCGCTTTGCGTTCAATTCGACGCTGCAAGAGCTCATGGCGAAGGCGGAGCAACTCACCAGCAATAACACCAGAATGACGCTTGTCATTGCCGCAAACTACGGCGGCCATTGGGATATCGCTCAGGCCGCCAGGCAGGTTGCCGAAAAGGTGAAAGAGGGGCAGCTTCAGCCATCTGACATTACCGATGATCTTATCCAGCAGCATCTGAGCATTGGTGATCTTCCCATGCCAGATCTCATGATTCGTACGGCAGGGGAGCAGCGGATAAGCAACTTTATGCTTTGGCACCTGGCTTACACCGAGCTGTATTTCTCGCCCGTATTCTGGCCAGACTTCAAAGAAGACGAGATGCGCAAAGCGTTACAGGCCTATGCCGGACGCCAGCGCCGCTTTGGTCAGACGGATGACCAGATTACGACCAAGCCGTCACCACAATAACGAACCATAGCGACCCCTATTGTGCTAAAAACCCGAATTATCACCGCTCTTATCCTTGCTCCTATCGCTATTGGTGGCATCTTTTTCCTGCCACCCTTGGGTTTTGCGCTGTTTACCGCTGCGATTATCACGCTAGGCGCCTGGGAGTGGGCCAATATGTCCGGGTTTGAGAAACAGCCGGGCAGGATTGCCTATGCGGTAGTGATCGCAATAATTCTGTATGGTCTTCTTGATGTGCCTGCCGTTGCGGTGCTTTGGCTCGCCCTTGTGTGGTGGATTGTCTGCTTCTTACTGGTTCGCAATTATCCCGCGGGTTCTGAGCGTTGGGGCAGTGTGCCGGTGAGAGCGCTTATGGGGGTGTTAGTTCTGGTGCCCGCATGGGTTGGCCTGAATCATCTTCGGGCAGGCGGGTTCCAGTTTGGCAGTACAGACAACAATCTGCTGGTTGTTCTTTATGTGTTCTGTGTTGTTTGGGTGGCGGACATTGGCGCTTACTTCGCCGGCAGAGCCTTTGGAAAGGCCAAGCTCGCGCCGAGGGTCAGCCCTGGTAAGTCCTGGGCGGGAGTTTGGGGTGGCTTGGCGGCCGTGGGTGCCTTTGCTCTGATTGTCAGTGTCTTTGCCTCGGCTAGCCCTGTCGAAACCATCATGCTGGTCGTCGCGAGCCTGGTAACCGGCGTAGTATCAGTGTTAGGAGATCTGCTGGAAAGCATGCTCAAACGTTTCAGGGGCATCAAGGACAGCAGCCGGTTGCTACCCGGGCACGGCGGGATCATGGATCGCATCGACAGTCTTACCGCTGCAATTCCGGTATTCGCGCTTATTATCACCCAACTTGGCTGGTTGACGACGGTCGGGCACTTTTGAGTATGGCCGCTCGCTCTATTACGGTTCTTGGGGCCACGGGATCCGTCGGGCTTTCTACTCTGGATGTTATTCGTCGCCATCCCGAACGATTTTCTGTGTATGCGCTGACAGCCGGAACCCGTGCTGAAGAGCTTGCGACGCTGTGCCGGGAATTTCACCCCAGGGTCGCGGTGATGGCAGATGCTACCGCAGCGCAAAAACTGGCGGAGCTGCTTTCGGATCTCCCGGATATTTCTGTTCGAAGCGGAGAGTCCGGGTTGTGTGAAGTCGCCTCCGCCCCGGAAGCCTGTACCGTTATGGCGGCTATTGTGGGGGCAGCGGGGCTGGCACCCACGCTTGCAGCTGTGCATGCCGGGAAGCGTGTGTTACTGGCTAATAAAGAAGCGTTGGTTATGTCTGGCAAGCTTTTTATGGACGCCGTATTGGCCTCCGGCGCTGAGTTGTTGCCCATAGACTCCGAGCACAACGCAATCTTTCAGTGCTTGCCAGCAGATAAGATTCGCGACCCGGATGGGGCCGGTATTACGCGGATTCTTTTGACGGCTTCCGGCGGGCCTTTCCGGGAGCACAGCGCGGAAGCCCTGCGCACAGTTACGCCGGCTCAGGCATGCGCTCATCCGAACTGGTCCATGGGGCAAAAGATCTCTGTAGATTCAGCAACCCTGATGAACAAGGGGCTTGAGTTGATTGAGGCATGCTGGCTTTTCAACATCACGCCCGACCGGATTGAGGTCCATGTACACCCGGAAAGTATTATTCACTCCATGGTAGAGTATTCTGACGGCTCTGTGCTGGCACAGCTTGGCAGCCCGGATATGCGCACACCTATTGCCAACGGCCTGGCTTGGCCTGAACGTATCGATGCCGGTGTCGCACCGTTGGATCTGTTTGCCATCGGGCGCTTTCATTTTGAGCGACCGGACTTATCGCGCTTTCCCTGCCTGCGATTGGCGGCTGAAGCCTTTGAGATAGGTGGCACAGCGCCTGCGGTATTGAACGCAGCGAATGAGATTGCCGTGGCCGAGTTCCTGAAGGGAAATCTGGCTTTTACAGATATACCGATTGTTATTGAGAGAACCCTTGCGGTAACGCCCGTGGTACCTGCAGACAGCTTTGATGTCATTTTCGCGAAAAATACGGAAGCACGGCAACGGGCGCATGAGCAGATCGGATTGTTAACTGTCTGAACTAAAACAAAGATCACCGCTGGGCTAGAGCCAAAACCAGGAAAGCTATGCAGATTATTCAAACCGTACTTGCTCTTGCACTTACCCTGGGCATACTCGTCACCTTGCATGAGTATGGCCATTTCTGGGTAGCGCGCCGCTGTGGTGTAAAGGTACTTCGTTTTTCGGTGGGTTTTGGTAAGCCACTGTTTTCGTGGTATGACCGTCATGGTACGGAGTTTGCGATAGCGGCTATCCCGCTCGGCGGCTATGTCAAAATGCTCGATGAGCGTGAAGGGCCGGTTCCTGAAGAGCTCAGAGATCAGGCTTTTACCTCCAAACCGCCTTCCCAGCGAATTGCCATTGCAGCAGCGGGGCCGGTTGCCAATTTTCTTTTCGCAATTTTTGCCTATTGGTTACTCAGTGTGGTGGGTGTTACCCAAGTTGCGCCGATTGTCGGTGAAATTGCGGGAAAAAGCGTTGCCGCGCAGGTTGGTTTGCAGGAGGGGATGGAAATTCATGCGGTTGACGGGCACCGGGTAAATTCCTGGCGCGACGTAAATATGCGCATTCTCGAGCGTGTGGGTGAGCGCGGCGTGATAACCCTGGATGTGTCCGGTGGCGGAACTCGGGGAACTTTGAGTGGCGAACTCGGTGGCTGGAGCTTGAGCGATGAAACTCCTGATCCGCTTGCAGAGTTCGGCATTACGCCGTGGCGACCGGATGTACCCGCCGTTCTTGGCCAGATTTCAGAAGGCGGCCGTGCACAGGCCGCAGGCCTTCAGGCAGGGGATCGCATTCTTGCTGTGAATGACCTGCAGGTGGGCAACTGGTTTGAGCTGGTTGATTTTATTCGCAACGCGCCCGAAAAAACGCTGGCTCTATCCGTTGAACGTGCAGGTTCGGAGCAATCTGTGCAGATTACTCCGAAAGCAAAAAAACTGGATAATGGCGAGACTATCGGGTTTGTAGGTGTAGGGGTTGAGGCTGTTTCCTGGCCCGATAATGTATTGCGGGAGGTTCGTTACGGCCCCTTGGCGGCGATTCCCATTGCGCTGGATGAAACCTGGGCGGATACACGCCTTACCCTTGTTGCGATCAAAAAAATGATTACAGGGCTGCTTTCACCCAGTAATCTCAGCGGCCCGATTACGATTGCCCGGGTTGCTGAGGCCAGTGTCAGTTCAGGATTTGAAGGTTTTATTCGTTTTCTGGCTTATCTGAGTGTCAGTCTTGGTATTCTCAACTTGTTGCCGGTTCCGGTTCTGGATGGTGGTCATATTATGTATTACACCATCGAAGCAATCCGCAAAAAGCCGCTTTCCGACGAGGTTCAGGCTCTTGGATTACGAATTGGTATGGCAATGATTCTCACATTAATGGTGTTTGCTCTTTACAACGACCTGATGCGGTTGTGAGAATTGCGGGCTCCTTACGCGCATTAATCAGGCGAAATAATTGAATGAGACGTTCTCTTCTAGGTTTAGCCGTTGGCTTCGCTGTTGCCGCAACCGGCATGACGCCAGCATTTGCAGATGAATTTACGGTTGCGGATATTGAGGTGGAAGGCCTGCAGCGTGTTTCTGCGGGTACTGTGTTTTCCGCTTTCCCCGTCAATATCGGCGAGCAGATGGATGAAGCCGAACTGGCAGATGCCATCAAATCACTGTTCCGGACTGGATTGTTCACTGACATAGAAGCCAGCCGCGATGCCGGTATTCTTATCCTTACCGTGCGGGAACGCCCTTCGATCACCTCGATCGACATTGAAGGCAACAAGAACATTGAAACCGACATGCTCATGGATGCTTTGGCTGGCGCGGGGCTTCAGGAAGGTCAGGTGTTCCGGCGGGCAACGCTGGAACGGCTGGAGTTGGAGATTTTGCGCTCCTACATTGGCCAAGGGCGTTACAACGCCCGGGTGAAAGCAACCGCTGAAGTGCTGCCGCGTAACCGTGTTGCCATTCGTCTGGACATTAACGAAGGTACCGTTGCCTCCATCCAGCACATCAACCTGGTGGGCAACCGGGACTTCAGCGATGAGCAATTACGCGACCTGTTCGAGCTGCGAACCAGCAGCTGGTGGAACTCCCTCACTAACTCTGACAAATACGCGCGGGAACGCCTGAGTGGCGATCTGGAAACGCTGCGGTCATTTTACCTTGACCGCGGTTACCTGGATTTCAATGTAGAATCCAGTCAGGTGTCCATTTCGCCGGATAAGCGGCAGGTCTTTATTGCGATAGCATTAAACGAAGGGCCGCAGTACACAATCTCCGAGATCCGGCTCCGCGGCAATCTCATTATTGATGAGAAAGAATTGCGGGAATTGATTCCGGTAGATGAGGGGGATGTTTTCTCCCGTGCCCGTATGACAGCGATTTCGGAAACACTGGCTTTCCGGCTGGGTAAAGAAGGTTATGCATTTGCCAGCGTGAATGCCGTGCCTGAGCCAGGTGAAGAGAACACGGCGGCAGTGACCTTTTATGTTGAGCCGGGCAAACGCGCTTATGTTCGCCGGATCAACTTCGACGGTAACGTGTCCACCCGTGATGATGTTCTGCGCCAGGAAATGACTCAGATGGAGGGCGGTATTGCCTCCTCGGATCGCATCGAATTTTCCAAAACCCGCCTCGAGCGGCTTGGTTTCTTCCAGACGGTCAATGTGGAAACCGTTCCTGTGCCTGGTGCCGACGATCTGGTTGATGTGAACTACTCTGTAGAAGAGCAGCCAACAGGCAGCCTCTCTGCTTCCGTTGGCTTCTCTCAGGATTCGGGTGTTATTCTCGGTGCCAACGTCTCCGAAAATAACTTCTTTGGCACTGGTAAACGCGTATCGTTTGGTGTGAACGTCAGCGATTCGGTCAATAGTGCCAATATCTCTTACATGGATCCATACTACACGGTAGATGGCGTTAGCCGCGGGTTCAGTGTGTTTGCGCGGGAGACGGACTTTGAGGAAGAGGATATCAGCTCCTATCTCCTGGATGAGTATGGTGGCCGTCTCACGTTTGGCTATCCTACGGACAACATCACGAGACTGAACTTCGGGCTGGGATACACGCTCTCCAAGATCAAAGGCGGTGTATTCACTTCGCAGGAAGTGAGTGACTTTATAGATGAGGAAGGTGACTCATTCAATAACTACTTCCTGTTTGGGAGCTGGCGCCGTAGCACTCTGAACCGAGGTGTGTTGCCCTCAGACGGTTACAGTCACTCGCTCTCGCTTGATGTCGCAGTGCCCGGCAGTGATCTCACGTTCTATAAGGTCAGCCATAAAACCGACTTCTACTTCCCGCTCACAGACACTGATCGCTGGGTGTTTCGGACAAGAACAGACATTGGTTACGGAGACGGCTACGGCGACCGTTCGATCATGCCGTTCTATGAACACTTCTATGCCGGCGGTTATGGTTCGGTACGGGGCTATCAGGCCAACTCTCTGGGAAGGCGTGCGACCAACGCTCCTAACGATTTCTCCGACCCTGATCCTTTCGGTGGTAACCTCCTGACTGAAGCCTCCTTGGAGCTGATTTTCCCGACCCCGTTTGCCGGTGACAGCCGATCTATGCGCACCGCGTTCTTTGTGGATGCGGGCCAGGTTTTTGATTCGGATAGAGGTTTCGACCCGGAGCTAGGGGAACTGCGTTTTTCAGCGGGTATCGGATTCCAGTGGATTACGGCAGTAGGCCCTCTGGCATTTAGCCTCGCCAAGCCGCTGAACGATAAACCTGGCGACGATACACAGATATTCCAGTTCTCACTTGGCCAGACATTTTGATTCAGAGCTACGAGAAACAAAAACGAATGAAACTCAGGAGACCTACTATGTTCAGAACCGTACTGATGTTTGCTGCAGCTATGGCGCTGGCGTTGCCAGCCGTAGCACAAACCCGTGTTGGTGTTGTAGATCTGCGCCAGGCTTTGTTTTCATCCAACGACGCGAAGTCGTTCAGCGAAACCATGCAGAAGGATTTCGCCAGCGATGAAGAGAAAGTTCGCGAGACTCAGGAAGCTGCACGCAAGCTGAAAGAGCGTCTGGAAAAAGACGGGGCGATGATGAACGAGAGCGAGCGAAACAAGCTTGCCGGCGAATTTCAGGAGAAGGTCAAGGAATTCAACTTCCTCAAACAACGCCTTGACTCCACCGTTAACCAGCGCAAGCAGGCGTTTCTGGAAGAGGCTCGCCCGGAAGTGGACGCGGCGGTGAAAGAGCTACTGGAAGAAAACGATCTTGATCTGATTCTGCCGAGCGAAGCTGTTGTCTATGTGAAGCCTGAAATGAACCTGACCTCACAGCTTTTAGATAAGCTGAACCGTTAATTCCTGCCTGAGAGCCTCCGGGCTCACGAGCGTGTTGTGGAGCGCGTGATGACAGAACAGTCTTACCGGCTTGGGGAGATCGCAGAAGCTTTGGGAGCAGAGCTTCGCGGCGATCCGGAAACACGGGTTTCCGGCCTCGCGACTCTCCAGGCAGCTGGCCCGGATCAGATCAGCTTTCTGGCAAATCCCGCCTACGCAAAGCACCTGGCGGATACCCGGGCTGCGGCGGTTATTCTATCGCCTGCGGCGGCGGGGGATCGTCCGACCAATGTCCTGTTACTCGAGAATCCGTACCTGGGCTATGCTCGCCTCAGTCACTGGTTTGATCCGGCACCCGTCGCGCCGCCCGGCATTCATCCTTCGGCCGTGGTGGACGCCAGCGCGACGATAGCGACCAGCGCCAGTATCGGCCCCAACGCTGTTATCGAAGCAGATGTTGTGATTGGTGAACAGGTTGTTATCGGTCCAGGCTGTGTTATCGGAGCTCGGGCCAGTATCGGCCGTGGCTCCATTATTCGTCCCAGAGTTACCTTGGCCCACGATGTCGTTTTAGGGCAACGTTGCCATATCCTCAGCGGTGCAGTGATTGGTTCTGATGGGTTCGGCTTTGCCAATGAGAAAGGACAGTGGCACAGAATCGCGCAACTCGGGCGCGTCATTCTCGGCGATGATGTTGAAGTTGGCGCGAACACAACGATTGATCGAGGTGCACTGGATGACACCGTTATTGGTAATGGTGTGAAACTCGATAATCTCATCCAGATCGCTCACAACGTCCGCATTGGTGACCACAGCGCCATGGCTGCTATGGTCGGGATTGCGGGTAGCACGCGGATTGGCAGCCACTGTGTATTCGGCGGGGCCGCCGGAGTGGCCGGTCATCTTGAAATTGCAAACCAGGTGCACCTGACCGGAATGACCTTGGTAACCGGGGATATCCGGGAGGCGGGGGTCTATTCGTCAGGCACCAGCGCAGATACAAATCGGAAATGGCGCAAGAACGCCGTACGTTTCCGCCAGCTGGATACTCTGGCACGGCGTGTTAAAGAATTGGAAAAGAAATCAGATGGCTGAGACCGATAAAATGATGTATATCGATGAAATACTGGAATATCTGCCGCACCGCTATCCGTTTTTGCTGGTGGACCGGGTTACCGAGATTGAAAAGTCCAAGTTGATCAAAGGCTACAAGAATGTCTCCTGTAATGAGCCGTTCTTTACAGGCCATTTTCCTGGCAATCCGATTATGCCAGGCGTGCTCATTCTTGAAGCCATGGCCCAGCTTTCAGGAATTCTCGGATTTGTGACGGTGGGGCGAAAACCGGCAGACGGGCTGGCACAATATCTGGCTGGATCCAGTAAGGCTCGTTTCAAGCGCCCCGTGCTGCCCGGAGACCGTCTGTGTATGGAGTCAGTGCTTATCTCGGGTAAACGTGGTATCTGGAAATTTGACTGTCGCGCGCTGGTCGATGACAAAGTCGTCTGTGTGGCAGAGATACTGACCGTTGAGAAAGAGGTTTGATGGTGACAAATGACTGGTCGGGAGTCCACCCTCAGGCGATTGTAGACCCGTCAGCCAAACTTGCGGAAAACGTAACGGTTGGCCCGTGGAGCTATATTGGCCCGAACGTTGAGATTGGCGAAGGCACAGAAATTCTTTCTCATGTGGTTGTGAAAGGGCCAACGGTAATTGGCCGGAACAACCGGGTGTTCCAGTTTTGCAGCATTGGTGAAGAGTGCCAGGACAAAAAATATGCCGGAGAGCCAACCACACTGGTTATCGGCGATAACAACGTTGTCCGCGAGAACTGCACTATTCATCGGGGCACAGTACAGGACCGGGGTGAAACCCGGATTGGTAGTAACAATCTGCTCATGGCTTATGTGCATGTGGCTCACGATTGCGTTATTGGCGACAACATCATCCTTGCGAACTGCGCAACGCTGGCAGGGCATGTAAAAGTCGGGGATTACGCTATTCTGGGCGGCGGCACCATGGTGCACCAGTTCTGTCATATCGGGCCGCACAGCATGGCGGCCGGTGGCAGTATTGTCCTTAAGGATATTCCTGCTTATGTGATGGCAGCGGGCCAATCGGCTGAGCCTCACGGCATGAACGTTGAGGGTCTTAAGCGCCGGGGTTTCAGCAAAGAGGTTCTTATGACGTTGCGCCGGTCTTATAAGGTTATCTACCGCCAGGGGCTTACGACAGAGCAGGCCGTTGAAGCGCTGGAAGATGCCTATTCCGATACGCCGGAAGTGCGTGTGCTTATTGACTCCCTGCGAGGAGCTCATCGCGGTATTATCCGCTGAGCAGGCAGGAGCTCCGTTTGATGGATCATCCCCTGATTACTACGACTGTCAGCGATCGCAGAATAACCTTTGGCCTGGTTGCAGGTGAGGCCTCGGGGGATATTCTCGGCGCTGGTCTGATTCGTTCGCTCCGCAATCGATACCCGAACGCGCGATTTGTCGGCATTGGTGGCGATGAGATGATTGCCGAAGGTTTCCACTCTCTGGTGCCCATGGAACGGCTGTCTGTTATGGGGCTGGTGGAAGTTCTTGGTCGCATCCGGGAACTTTTCAGCATCCGGTCCCGGCTGCTGAGCTATTTCTTTGCCACACCACCGGATGTAGTCATTGGAATTGATTCCCCGGATTTCACCCTTGCTATAGAACGGCGTTGTCGTGAAGCGGGCATTCCCTCTGTCCATTACGTGAGCCCCTCAGTCTGGGCCTGGCGCCAGAAGCGAATCTTCAAAATTGCCAAATCCGTTGACTTGATGCTCACTTTGTTGCCTTTTGAGGCCAAGTTTTATGAAGAGCATGACGTGCCCGTAGCATTCGTAGGGCACCCGCTTGCGGACCGGATTCCAATTATTCCCGAGACGGGTAAAGCCCGCCAGGAACTGGGGCTTGATGAGAACGTACCTTTGTTGGCCATATTACCGGGAAGCAGAGCCGGCGAAGTTGAACGCCTCGGCACTCTGTTTCTGGAAGCGGCACGCTGGATTCAGAGTAAGCGCCCGGATGTACAATTGGTTATCCCTTGTGTTAATCGCGAGCGGGAAAAGCAGGTTCGCGACCTTATCGAAGTGCTCGAGGTAAAGCTGCAGGTCACTATAGTAAGAGGTCGCTCGCGCGAGGTGATGGCGGCTTCCGACGTTGTGTTGCTGGCCTCCGGGACCGCGACTCTTGAGGCCATGTTGCTGAAAAAACCCATGGTGGTGGGTTATCGGTTGAGCAACCTCAGTTACGCACTTATTTCTCGCCTGGTGAAGGTGCCTCATGTCTCACTACCCAACTTATTGGCAAAGCAGCCTCTGGTTCCTGAGCTTTTACAGGACGACGCGACACCTGAATCGCTCGGCGCAGCGGTGCTGGAGCGCCTGGAAAACAAGCAGGAGCGTGACCGGTTGGTGGAAGCATTTACAGAGCTTCACCACACATTGAGACAGGATGCCGACGAAAAAGCCGCCCAGGCAATCTCGATGCTTCTTGAAAAGAGAGTTCACTGAATGGCTCGCGCGCTAGCATTGCCATCTTTCGAGTGTGCTTATCAGGGAAGGCTTCTGGCCGGCGTGGATGAAGTAGGGCGTGGGCCGCTCATCGGCGCAGTTGTAACGGCCGCCGTGATTTTGGATCCGGACCGCCCCATTGTCGGGTTGGCGGACTCAAAAAAGCTTACGGAGAAAAAACGTAACGCTCTCTATGATGAAATCATCGAACACGCAACCGCTTGGTCTTTGGGCCGCTGTGAGGCCCATGAGATTGACCAGATCAACATCTACCAAGCCACAATGATTGCCATGGAGCGGGCCGTCGCCGGTCTTGGTATTGCACCTGAATACGTGCTGGTAGACGGAAACAAATGCCCAAAGTGGCACTGGCCCTCAGAGCCTGTGGTGAAAGGAGATAGCCGGGTAGACGCAATCAGCGCGGCATCCATAATCGCCAAAGTGACCCGAGACCGGGAAATGGAAGAGATGGAACTAAAATATCCGGGTTACGGCCTTGCACAGCACAAAGGCTATCCCACGCCCGTGCACATGGAGGCGTTGTTCCGGTTGGGGGTGACCCCAGAGCACCGAAAATCCTTTCGGCCGGTACTGGAAGCGATAGAATTGGTGGGTTTCTTTAAAGCTCCGCGCACATCGGCGGAGGAGCTTTTGCATTACGCAACGGATTTGTTTGAAAACAGCGATTGACAACGCTCTCGCAAGTCCTTAATATACGCGCACGTTGATCGGGGCAACCCGGTAACAGCCAGTTTGATGCGGGGTGGAGCAGTCTGGTAGCTCGTCGGGCTCATAACCCGAAGGTCGTAGGTTCGAATCCTGCCCCCGCTACCATATTAAAAGGCAAATCAGTAACTTACTGATTTGCCTTTTTTCGTTTTGGGTGACAATCGAGCTCGAGATACACTTCGTATCTCCGCTCATTTCCTCTTTCCCCTTCGCTTGCGCCTTACCTGAATTGGCTAATCCAGTCAGTTAGTCATCCTGTCTCTTTTGCTACATCCGTGATCTTCATTTGCGCTCGCCCATCAGTCGAGCCTGGCGGCAACAAATCATCAAAAGAGAGTGGGGTGGCCTTTGATAAGACACCAACCATTGTCTAGGTTTAAAAATAGCCAGTGATTGCCGAGTATTGGGCCATCGGGCTTTTTGTCGTGGCCGTCCTGCGCTCGCTGGCGGATCGTCTCGTCATAAAGGATCGAGCCGCTGATGCTGTCGCCCAGGCCGGGCGTAGTGACGATCACTTCGCGCCAGGCGCGCCTTCACTCCTCGGTCTGCGTAATGCCCAAGGTGGCGAACCGCTTGTTGCAGGTGCCTGTGCTTTCATCCATCGCCACAGGCCTTTTCCGGCACTCACCAGTTGGCGTGCAGTGTCGATGAATTCCGATGAGCTGATTTGGAGACACTCCAGTTCCAGTATCGCATCCGACATCATCGTCATTATCTTGCGGAAACGCATACAAGGTTGTTCCGAAACCCCGTCGTCTTCTGCTATGTGCGTTGCCAGACAGATCGCGCCTGTGTCTGCGTGTTTCCATGTCGTATCAGTAAGAAAACAGTCATATCGGTAAGACACGTTTTTGCAAACGATCCTTGTTGAAACGGCTCGCGAAAAGGCGGGCTAGAGCCGCTTTAGCTCCGGTAACATAAAGTAGGTGGTGGTCATGAATAGCTGCAATGGATTTATCGTCGGACGGTGCGTATGAATCGCCGGCGCTGGTTCACGCGCCTGTTCAAAGCTGCTCGCATGAGCAGCAGCGGTGGCATTGTCTGCGAGAGCTCAGGTATGAGTGCCCCGCCGCTACGTGCAGAGCTGTTCAGCGACGAACAGATGGCGCGTCACGGTAAGGCGCTGGCACACGCGCATGTCATCGGTGAGGGCGATTATGGCAACCCCCTGTTACGCCGACTGGATGATAACGAATGGGTGCTGATTGGAACCTGCACTATGCTGACCAAGGCCGCAGCCGCGCGGCTGCGGCTCGCGCCGGCTGGGGAGTGGTTGCTCGATAATCTCTACCTGATTGAGGAACAAGTCCGTACCGCCCGCAAGCATTTGCCTCGTAATTACAGCCGGGAACTACCGTGGCTGGCACAAGGCACCTTGAAGGGCCTGCCGCGGGTCTATGATCTGGCCCTGGAAGTCATCTCCCATGGAGACGGGCAGGTAGATGCCGACATTCTCGGTGGTTTCGTAGCCGCCTATCAAACAGTGACTCCGCTCACGCTCGGGGAGCTGTGGGCAATCCCGATCATGCTGCGGCTGGCGTTGATCGAGAATCTGCGCCGAGTCGGTGCGTGTATCACCGCGGCCCGCCTGCACCTCGATCAAGCTCGGGCCTGGGCCGACCAAATGATGGAGGTCGCCGAGCGTGACCCCAAGAGTCTGGTGCTGGTCATTGCTGATATGGCGCGCTCGAACCCGCCCCTGACCAGCACGTTTGTGGCAGAGCTGGCGCGTTGCCTGCAAGGCCACGGTCCGGCTCTGGCGCTGCCGCTAACATGGGTCGAGCAGCGGTTGGCCGAAACCAGCCAGACTATTGAGCATTTGGTGCGTGCCGAAAACCAGCAGCTCGCCAGCGACCAGGTCTCGATCAGTAACACGATCGCGAGCCTACGTTATCTAGGTGCGCAGGATTGGCGGGTGTTTGTCGAAGCTAACAGCGTAGTCGAGCAAATCCTCTTCGAGGATCCAGCGAAATGTTATCAGACCATGGATTTTGCGACTCGCGACCGTTATCGCCAGGTGGTTGACCGCCTGGCCAAGCGCAGTGATCTTTCCGAAGCCGAGATCGCCCGTGCTGCCATCGGATTGGCCTCGGCAGAACCTGCCGGAGCAAGCGATGATGCAGTAAAGGCGCACGTCGGTTTCTACCTGATTGATCAGGGTATTGGCCAATTGGAAGATCTTATCAAGGTGCGGCAGCCACTATTGGCGGGATTACGTCGCCGCGCAGAGAATGTGGCGCTGCCCCTGTATCTGAGCGCGATCGGGCTGATGACGCTGGTTGGCACGGCCGGCCTGCTCGGTCTTGCCGACATAGAACGGCTGAGCGGTACCTTGTTCGTGTTGCTCTTACTGATCGCACTATTTGCTGTCAGCCAACTGGCGACGGCGCTAGCCAATTGGGCGTCCACCGTTCTGGTAAAGCCCCATCGCTTGCCGCGGCTGGATTGCTCCGCTGGGCTGCCGCAGGGTTTGAGAACGCTGGTCGTGGTGCCCTGCATGCTGGGTAGCAGCGACGGTATCGAGGCGCTACTCGAAGCCCTTGAAGTGCGTTATCTGGGTAATCGCGATCCGCAGGTGCATTTCGGCCTGCTAACTGACCTGCGCGATGCGGACACCGAGCAACGCGACGAAGACGCGGCCATGCTGGCGCAGGCGGAAGCTGGTATCCGGGCGCTGAATATCAGGTACCCAGTCTCGGCATGCGATCATTTTTTCCTGTTCCATCGCCCGCGATTATGGAATGTCGCTGAACACTGCTGGATGGGGCATGAGCGCAAGCGCGGGAAGCTGACGGATCTAAACGCGGCCCTACGCGGCGCTGGCTGGGGGTCGTTTGACCGTATAGTGGGCAATGTTTCGGTGCTCAGCGATGTTCGTTATGTGATCACGCTGGATACCGATACCCAACTGCCGCGTGATGCGGCCCGCGAACTGGTTGGCACCATGGCTCATCCGTTGAATCAGCCACGCCTTGATGCTGGCGGTCAGCGGGTGTGCGCTGGTTACGGCATCTTGCAGCCACGCATGGCGGCTAGTGTGTCCGGGACGGGGCGTTCGCGTTATGCGCGTTTGTTTGGCAGTGAGCCGGGCATTGACCCCTATACGCGCTCGGTCTCCGACGTTTATCAGGATCTGTTCGGTGAAGGGTCCTTTATTGGCAAAGGCATTTATGAGATCGATGCCTTCGAAGCGACGCTCAAGGGGCGCTTTCCCGACAACCGAATTCTCAGTCACGATCTTCTGGAAGGCTGCCATGCGCGCTCCGGGCTGATCAGCGACGTGCAGTTCTATGAAAGTTACCCGACGGATTACGCCGCGGATGTTGGCCGGCGCGCGCGCTGGATTCGTGGCGACTGGCAGATTTTTCAGTGGCTATTGCCCTGGGTTCCACGAGCAGGCGGTGGCTTCCAGCGTAATCCATTGCTTTCACTGTCTCGCTGGAAAATTGCCGACAACCTGCGTCGCAGTGTCGCACCAACGGCGCTGGTGTTGCTCTGGCTGTTCGGTTGGTGGTGGGTGCCCAAGGCGGGTTGGTGGACGTTGGCAGCGTTGACGATCGTGTGTTTGCCACCCGCACTGGTCAGTGGCGCAGCCCTTTTACGCCGCCCCGTGGATGTGCGGTGGCACCAGCACCTGGGTGCGGTGCTGGTTTCGACGCGGCACAGTTTTGCCCAAGCTGGCTTCACCATCGCCAGCCTTCCGTATGAAGCGTGGTTCAGCCTTAACGCCATTGCCCGCAGTCTGTGGCGTATGACGATCAGCCATCGCGATCTTCTTGAATGGCAGGTTTCGGGTGAGCCTGCAGCTACCGCGAACAGCGGCGACCTGCTGGCGGTTTATCGCCGTATGTGGGCCGGTCCGGCCGTTTGTGTGGTGGCTGTGTCCGGCATCCTGGCATCGCAGCCCTGGGCACTTTTTGCGGCGGCACCGGTGTTGTTACTTTGGGGCGCTGGCCCAGCACTGGCGTGGTGGTCCAGCCAGCCGTTGAGGCGGAAGGCACCTCAGCTGAGTGAGGATCAGCTGCTTTTCCTGCGCCTTACATCGCGCAAGACCTGGTCCTATTTCGACCACTTCGTCACCGCCGACAATCACTGGCTCCCGCCCGATAATTTTCAGGAAGCGCCGGGGCCGGTGCTTGCCCATCGTACGTCGCCGACCAATATAGGCGTGGCCCTACTGGCCAACCTGTCGGCCTGGGATTTCGGTTTCATCACTGTGGGCAGTTTGCTCGAACGCACTACCTGCACCTTCACAACGCTGGCATCGCTTGAGCGTTACCAGGGCCATTTCTACAACTGGTACGACACCCAATCACTGCAGCCGCTGCCGCCGCGATATGTGTCTTCGGTCGACAGCGGCAATTTGGCTGGCCATCTGCTGACTTTACGCGCCGGTCTGCTCGACCTCCCGGAGACACCCATCACCGGGCCGCGATTGTTCGATGGATTGGCTGATACGCTGGCCATGTTGAGCCACGCGGCACCGGAGGCTCTGCAGAGTGATATAGCCCGCTTGGCGTCGGCGCTTGATCCGGATGGCGAGACGCGGCCGTCAAACCTCACAGGTATCAGGGGTCGACTGGACTCACTGGATGGGGCAATTGCTCAGTTCCAGACCCAACTCGCAGATACGGCCACGGAGGAGGTGATCGCGGCGCTGGCGGCCCTTGCCCTGCAGACGCGTTCCGTGTTGGCCGAACTGGAATACTTTGCGCCCTGGTTGGGGCTCCCGACGGCACCCGAGGCGCTGCAGGGATGCATCGAGCTGGATGTGGTGCCAAGCCTGGCGGAACTGGCTAAAGATCGCCAAGCGCTGACGGCGATCATTGATGGTCAGCTGGGACAGCCGGGTGTCGGAGATCCTGCGGCCACGCAAGCGTGGCTGCAGGATCTCCGGGTTGCGATCGTGATCGCCGGCGAGCGCGCGACCGAGCGCATGGCGCTCTGTGAACAACTGGCACAGCAGGCGGATGGATTTGCCACCATGAGCTATGCCTTTCTCTATGACCGTACCCGCCACCTGATATCGGTGGGCTACAACGTCGATGCCTTCAGACGCGATGCCAGCGTATATGATTTGCTGGCCTCGGAGGCGCGGCTCTGCTGTTTTGTGGCCATTGCTCAGGGGCAAGTGCCGCAGGAGTCTTGGTTTGCACTTGGTCGCTTGTTAACCGCCGCTGCTGGGGCACCGGTGCTGATGTCTTGGACGGGTTCGATGTTCGAATACCTGATGCCGCTGCTGGTGATGCCAACCTATGACGACACGTTGCTCGACCAAACTTGCCGAGCTGCGGTTAAACGTCAGATCGCTTACGGCAAGCAGCGAGCCTTACCTTGGGGCGTATCGGAATCGGGATACGATCGGCTGGATGCCGCCCAGAATTATTGCTACCAGGCTTTCGGTGTGCCCGGTCTGGGGCTCAAGCGTGGCTTGGCAGAAGATGCCGTGGCTGCCCCGTATGCCTCAGCGCTGGCGCTAATGGTCGACCCGGAAGCAGCTTGCGCCAACCTACAACGCCTTGCCGCTGAAGGTGTTGAGGGCCGCTACGGGTTCTATGAGGCTGTCGACTACACACCGACCCGGCTTATTGCCGGTCAGTCCAGTGTCATCGTGCGATCGTTTATGGCACATCATCAGGGCATGAGTCTGCTGGCAATGGGGTCGCTGCTACTGGGTCAACGCATGCAGCAGCGCTTCGAATCTGATCCTCTGTGTCAGGCGACGTTGTTGCTATTGCAGGAACGTATCCCGACGACACCGGTGGTGCATACCCACGTCGCTGAGCTGGCGCGGCCCGATGTGCTCGAAGATGCGGCAGCCGCACCCGTATGCGCGCCGATCAGCGCGCATACGTCGGCGCCAGAAGTTCAGCTGCTGTCTAATGGCCGGTACCAGGTCATGGTCACCAGCGCTGGCGGTGGCTACAGTCGCTGGAAGGATGTTGCGATCAGCCGCTGGCGCGAGGATGCGACCCGTGACGACTGGGGTACTTTCATCTACCTACGTGATGTTGACAGCGGCGTGGTTTGGTCCGCCGCCCACCAGCCAACCCGGACCATCGCGAAAGCCTATCAGGCGATGTTCTCGGAGGGGCGGGCCGAATACCGGCGTCGCGATCATGGGATTGAGGCCTACACCGAGATCGTGGTGTCGCCAGAGGACGATGTCGAGTTGCGCCGGCTCCGCCTCACCAACGGCTCGCGCATACCGCGCACCATCGAAATCACCAGCTATGCAGAGGTTGTGCTCGCCCCACAAGCCGATGACATGACCCAGCCGGGCTTTGGCAATCTGTTCGTGCAGACCGAGATCGTATCGTCCCATCGCGCGATTCTGTGTACCCGACGTCCGCGTGCACCCGATCAGGCCTCACCGTGGATGTTCCACTTGATGGCAGCCAAAGGTATGGCGTTGGGGACGGTCTCGTGCGAGACCGATCGCATGCGTTTCATTGGTCGCGGGCGAAATCTGATCGCGCCTGAAGCCATGGATGCGGCCGGACCATTGTCGGGGACGGCGGGCTCTGTGCTTGATCCGATCGTGGCGATTCGCTGTCGAGTCACGCTGGCACCAGAGCAGTCGGCGACCATCAATATCGTTAGCGGCGCGGCCGACGATCGTGCGGCCTGCATGAAATTTGTGGGCAAGTATCAGGACTGGCACTTCGCCGACCGGGTGCTGGATATCGCCGCCACCCACAGTAGCGTGACCCTTCGCCAGATCAATGCCAGCGAGATTGATGCCCAGCTCTACCGGCGTCTAGCTGGCTCGGTGATCTATGCCAATGCCCGCCTGCGTGCCGATGCCAGTTTGTTGGCGCAGAACCGACGGGGCCAGTCGGGGCTGTGGGGCTATGCCATCTCCGGCGACCTGCCCATGGTGCTGGTCAAGATATCCAGCAGCGAGCATATCGAACTGGCGCGGCAGGTGATCCAGTGCCATGCCTACTGGCGACTAAAGGGTCTGAAAGTCGACCTGGTGATCTGGAACGAGGATCACGCTGGCTATCGCCAGCGTCTGCAGGACGAGATCATGGGCCTGATCGCGACCGGCACTGAGAGTAACGCGGTGGATCGGCCCGGAGGTATCTTCGTACGCTTGGCCGAACACATCTCGTATGAGGATCGTATTTTGCTGCAGGCGGTGGCGCGCGTGATCATCTCCGATACTCGCGGCACCCTGGCCGACCAGGCCGCGCGACGCCCCTTCGTGGCTAAGCGGGACGATCGTCTGATCCCGACTCGTAAGAGTATCGAGATGGCTTCGTTGTCGGACGGCCTCATAACTGCTGCGGATGGCGACCAGGAGCTGATTCTGGGAACAGCGCTGGGCGGCTTCGCCGCCAACGGACGTGAATACATCATCACCACTCACGGCCGACAGCAGACACCCGCACCGTGGGTCAATGTGCTGGCCAACCCAGATTTCGGGGCCGTCGTCAGCGAAAGCGGGCCAGCCTACACCTGGCGTGAGAATGCCCATGAATACCGGCTGACGCCCTGGAGCAACGACGCGGTCGGAGCCTCCGCTGGCGAGGCCTTCTACCTGCGTGATGAAGACAGCGGCGAGTATTGGTCGCCCACGCCGCTGCCCCGCCCCGACGATGTGGCCTATCGCTGTCGCCACGGTTTCGGCTATACGGTTTATGAACACGAAGCTCAGGGAGTGCAATCTCAGCTCTGGGTATATGTTGATCGTCACGCTGCGGTGAAGTTCTCTGTACTTAAGGTGCGCAATACGTCTGCGCATAGCCGACGCCTTTCGGCGACTGCTTATGTGGAATGGGTGCTCGGCGACCTGAGGGCTAAATCCGCCATGCACGTGGTCACTGAAATAGACCCCGCCAGCGGCGCGCTGTTTGCGCGCAATGCCTACAATACTGAATTTTCGGGGCGTATCGCGTTTCTGGACGCCGACGATGCAGCGCGCACACTCACCGGCGATCGCACGGCCTTCATCGGCCGCAACGGTGGGCTGGCTGCTCCCGATGCCATGACCCGGATTGGGCTATCCGGCCGGCTAGGCGCTGGCATGGACCCCTGCGGTGCGATCCGGGTTCCGTTCGAACTGGCGGTCGGGGCAAGCCGGGAGATTGTGTTCCGCCTGGGTGCCGCAGCCGATATCGATCAGGCTCGCGAGTTGGCCCTGTCGCTGCGCCAAACGGGCTCGGCGCGCGCGGCACTGAACGCGGTACGGAAGTACTGGCGCGATACTTTAGGGACGATTCAGGTGCACACGCCTGATACGGCTACCAACGTCATGGCAAATGGCTGGCTGCTGTACCAGACTCTGGCCTGCAGGGTCTGGGCGCGTAGCGGCTATTACCAATCGGGCGGAGCCTTTGGTTTCAGGGATCAGCTTCAGGATGGCATGGCACTGGTTCATGCCGCACCGGATGTGGTTCGTGAGCACGTGTTGCGAGCTGCCGGGCGGCAGTATCCCGAGGGCGATGTTCAGCATTGGTGGCACCCACCGATTGGCCGTGGCGTGCGCACGCGCTGCTCGGACGATTATTTGTGGCTTCCAGCGTCAGTCTGTCGCTATGTTCGTAGCACCGGCGACCGCTCTGTGCTCAACGAGGAACGGCATTTTCTAGAGGGCCGGTCGCTGGAGCCAGGTGAGGAGTCGTACTACGATATGCCTAGCTGCTCGGCGACAAGTGCGACGGTGTATGTACACTGCGTGCGGGCTATCGAATACGGCCTTCGTCTGGGCGAGCATGGACTGCCCCTGATGGGGTCAGGCGACTGGAATGACGGCATGAATTTGGTCGGTATTCACGGCCAGGGCGAAAGCGTGTGGCTGGCGTTTTTTCTTTACGACGTTCTTCAGAACTTTGCGGCGCTGGCCACCGACTATGGTGATGCCACATTTGCCGAACGCTGTACCACCCAGGCTCAGCAGTTGCGTGTGAACATTAATCACCATGCTTGGGATGGCGAATGGTATCAGCGCGCTTGGTTCGACGACGGCACGCCCCTTGGCTCGAAAGTGAATACCGAATGCATGATCGATTCGATTGCGCAGAGCTGGTCGGTGCTGTCTGGGGCTGGCGAACCCGAACGTTCGCGTCGGGCTATGGACGTGGTTGATGAGCGATTGGTGCGACGGGGGTCCGGACACGGCGATGGCCTAGTCCAGCTGCTGGATCCGCCGTTCGACAAGGCACCCATGAATCCCGGTTATATCAAGGGGTATGTGCCAGGTGTGCGCGAAAACGGGGGGCAGTATACCCATGCGGCGGTCTGGTCGGCCATGGCGTTCGCCCGACTGGGTGACACGCGCCGTGCCTGGGAACTGATGGCGATTATCAATCCGGTCAACCATGCGCTGTCCGACGCCGGCGTGGCCATCTACAAGACCGAGCCCTACGCGCTGGCAGCCGATGTCTATGCGCTAGCCCCGCACACCGGCCGCGGCGGCTGGACATGGTATACCGGTGCGGCTGGCTGGTCTTATCGGCTGATCGTGGAATCTCTGTTAGGGCTGCAGCGCGTGGCTGATCGCTTGCGGGTTGTACCCTGTATTCCTGCCGAGTGGCCGGGTTACACGCTTGATTATCGCTATGGTGGCACCGTTTATCACATCGAAGTCACGCAAACCCTGATCGCGACCGGAGCGTCCACACAGCGGCTATCGCTGGACGGCGTCGTCCAGGGCGAAGAAGGCATCGCATTGGTCGATGATGATGTGGCTCACAGAGTGGAGGTCACTCTGCATACGGCCGCCGCTGTTGACGAACAGAATCATGGCGAGCAGGGGGCATGACAAAACAGCAAGTGCTTATTTCAAAAAAAGAACTGAAAAGGTCGACAGTATGGTTGTCCTGGCTTGGTGAGAGGTCGCAAAAAGCTTTGCCAGTGTTGATTGGACTGGTGCTATTAGGAGTGGCCATCTGGTTCATTCACCGCCTACGCCCTGGCGCACAACGTGGGCTTCAACGTGCTCAGCGGTGGAGCCGTGCGCTAAAAAGTCTACGGCGGATGGGGTCTGAGTGCCGTGGAGATCGCCAAGATCACAGGGTTTGTGGCTTCGACCAGCTTGCTGGGTATGTCAACCATCCTCGGCATTGCGATCGTCGGAGAGAGTCCGCGACTAATTGAGCTGGTGGCCTTGCCCGGCTGGTTTGGGCCTTTTTTGGGCGTGATTTTGCTCTTGTTACCCGTGGGATGGCTGGTGTTGGCCGGTTTGAAAGTCGGGCGCTTGAGCTGGCGTGGTCACAGCCTGAGTGTGCCAACTCTGCCACTGGCAGCTGGCCAGATCGTGGTAGCGCTCGCAGACAATGCTCTTGCGGCGATGGCACTTTACATCGTCATGCCTGATCACGCCGCTTTTGGTCCGCTTGGCTTTTGGGGCTTTTTGTCATTGCAAATACGGTAGGTCTCATTAGCAACGTGCCGAGAGCTGGTGTGGAACTTCCTGGAAATTTGCCACCGGCACACCAAGCGACCCGCATTCTACCAGATTACTCCAGTGGCCATGCCGATGCTCGCCGAAACCGGCCTTGCCTTCCAGAAGCTGGGCGAACAAGCCTATGTGCCACTCGGGAATTTCGATCTGAAAGGGGCAGTCAAGAGCAAACTACGTCAGAGTTGGAATCGTGGCCGACGTCAGCAACTTATCTTTGAGGTGATTCCGCAGGGCGAGGTGTCGGCCATTATGCAAGAGTTAAAGGCTATTTCGGATCAATGGTTAAGAAGTAAGAACGCCAAGGAAAAAAGGTTTTCGCTGGGCCGTTTTGAGCTCGGTTACATGCAGAGCTTCCCTGTCGCTGTTTTGAGGCTTGAAGAGCGCCTCCTGGCGTGATGGATCATTTGTTCATTGAGCTAATGCTGTGGGTACGCAAGGAGGGCTATGCCGAGTTCGATCTGGGCATGGCGCCGATGGCAGGGCTGGAAGAGCGTTCCCTGGCACCAGAGTGAACCCACCGGCCTCGACGGTTGAAGGTGCTGCCAGCGATGGCTTCCCGGCAAAGCTCGATACTCGTGTTCCGCTGTGCTCAGGAGCGCCTTCGACGCCTGCTCCCGATGCGGGGTTTACTTATTCACCCATTAAGACCCTCAATGGCTGGCGTCGATTCTTTACGCTATTTCTGGCGTGATAAAACGCCCGGGGAGATCGGGGCAGACCTCGCAGTCATCCTGCGACACTATCAGGAACTTTGGCACCGCCCGCGAGTCGTGCTGGTCGGCTACTCATTTGGCGCTGACGTGATGCCATTTGCCGTCAACAACCTTCCCAAAGATCTTCAACAGCCTATCGTGCGCATCTCGCTGCTCGGTTTGGCGAAAAATACGGTTTTCGGCATCCATCTCGCCGATCGGCTGTTGGACCGTGTGAGCAAGGACGCGTTACCTGTATTGCCGGAAGTAGCCAAGCTCGATCTTCGGAAAGTGCAGTGCTTCTACGGAGAAGAGGAAGAGGATACTGCCTGCACGGCCAGCGTGTTCGACCAGGCTGAGAGGATCAAGACCAAAGGCGGGCATCATTTCGATGGGAACTACAATGCCTTGGCAAAACGCATCCTGCTCAACGTCGAATAGGGGAAATCGAGAAAGAATCTCAGATAGGGCGATTCAGCTTCTGCGTTGCAGCCATCTGCGCCAGCGCGGGCGATAAGTTCGACAACAGGCCTGAGCGGCTTTTCTGATTGCTTCGGCCTGGGTGGGATAGGTATGAATCACGCCTGCCATAGTGCGTAACCCAATGCCCGCGATAATCGCCAGCGACAGGCCGTTGATCATTTCGCTGGCGTGGCGGGCCACGACAGTTGCGCCCAGGATGGTGTCGGTACCTTCGCGCACATGGATTTTAACGAACCCTTCTTCGCCGCCGTCGGTAATGGCGCGATCAACCTCATGCATCGGAACCGTGAAGGTCCTTATCGGGATATCCCGCTCGCGCGCCTCGCGCACGTACAAACCGACATGGGCGATTTCCGGGTCGGTGTAGGTACACCAAGGAATGGTCAGGGTACTCATGCGTTGGCGAGCCCGACACAGCGCATTGTTTACAGCGATGCGCGCCGAGGCATTGGCGGAATCAACGAACATGTGTTTCATGCAGACATCGCCGGCCGCGAAGATACGCTTATTGGTCGTGCGCAGAAAGTCATCCACCCGGATACCGGCAGTCGTGTCGAAGACGACCCCTGCTGCTTCGAGGTCCAGCCCGGCCACGGCGGGCACGCGGCCGATGCCGGTCAGTACGACGTCGGCCGTGATGGTCGCCACGTCGCCATCGTTGACTGTTTCGACGACTTTTTGCCCGTTTTCCATGCGCACGCTGACGGCGGTCGTATTCAGGTGCATCTCAATGCCGTCTCGTGCCAGTGCGCCACTGAGCAACTGAGCGGCATCACGTTCCTCTCTGGGCAGGAATAAGGGCTCGTTGTGAACGATGATAGTACGCGAACCCAGGCGGCAGAACGCCTGGGCCAGCTCGCAACCCACCGGGCCGCCGCCAATGACCAGCAGGCTAGCCGGCAGGGTGGTCAGATCGAATACGGTTTCGTTGGTCAGGTAGCCGGCTTCGGGCAGTCCCGGAAGGCTCGGCAACAACGAACGCGAGCCGGTGGCGATCAGCGCTTTTTTGAACCGCAGCCGGTTACCGTCGAGATCGATCGTATCGTCGCTAACAAAGCGGGCGGTACCGAAAAACAAGTCGATGCCAAGGGCGGCGACGTCTGCGGCGGAGTGGGAATGAGCTATGCGCGCACGGATGCGGCGCATGCGTTCCATCGCCAATGGGAAATCGACTTCGATGCTCGACGGTGCGCGTGCGCCGTAGAAACCGGCATCGCGCATCTCCGCGTAAACCCGTGAAGTTCGGATGAGCGCCTGTGACGAAACCGCGCCGTAGTTCAGCGAAACCCCGCCGAGCAGATGACATTCGATCAGCGCGACGCGTGCGCCCAGAGCAGCGGCGCAGCGTGCGGCGGTCAGTCCGGCGGGCCCGGCGCCGATGACCAGCCAGTCGTAGGTGGGGCGTGGCCGCGGATTGTGCCAGTCCGGCGGCCGAACCTGGGCGCAGAGTTCCTGGTCGTAGGCATCCGCGCACGGATGTTCGAGTGTCGGGCCGATCTGGGTCATGGGTGGGCTCCTGAGCGATGCTTGAGCCAACTGCCACGAAAGCTGGCACGGTGGAGGCCGTCGCGAATGCAGGGCAGACGTTTCATCAGCCGCCAGGGCAGGCCGGATCGGTAGTTTTCAATCATCAGTACGATCATGCCTTGGTCGAGGCCGAAGATGTCAGTCGTGGTCCAAGCTTTCCCTGGCGAATGCCCGAGCGTGGCATTGAAACCACTGGCATGAATGAAATCGCGATCTTGCGCAGTGCCGTCTGCCTGCAGCGCACGCAGCGCTGGCAACACGATCTCCGGCGCAAAGACCAGTGATGAGGTTATCGACGAGCCGGAAACCGTGCCGTCGTCCGGGCCATAGGGCACTCCACGCGCGGCATAGCCATAGAAGGTCTGCTGCCGTCCGGCGACCTGGCGCGTATCGCCGCTGGGACCATCTCCGGCCGACAATCCCCAATGCTCGGCGTCGTAGCCTACGAAGCTCCTGGGATTGAGGATCGCATAGGCGCGTTGAATGTAGGTTGCACGCCGGCTGTTCTCGAAATAGTCGCAGTCTTTCTCGCGCATGAACGCATCGCGGATACCGCGGAAATCGATCCAGGCATGTGAGAACTGATGAATGAACAGCGGCCCGGCGTACAGAAAATCGGTGCCGTACAGATGCTCCCACTGGTAGGTCATGGTCCAGGCATGAAAACTCTGTTCGGTCAGCGCATGGGTCGGAGAACCCAGACCAAGCGCATAGAGCAGAAGGGCTTCGCTATAGCCTTCCCAGCCGTAGTGTAGGAAACCACATTCGGGTTTCCAGCCCTGCATGACGGTGACGCCGTCGTTTTGCATCCACAGCCAGTCAACCCGTTCATAGAGCGCGTCGGCCAGGCGACGCAGTTCGGTTTCTTCCGGCGTGTCGGCATCAAAGTAGGCCCCTGCGCTCAGCATGCCGGCAATCAGAATGGTGGTATCGATGGGTGAGAGTTCGCAGCGCCACACACGGGTGCCGCGTTTCATATCCAGGAAGTGGAAATAGAAACCGTGATAACCCGTTGCGCCGGCGCTGCCCGATTGATCGCTGGCCATGAAAAAATTCAGGCTGGCGAGTACACGCTTTACGGCGTCGGAGCGCTCAATCCAGCCGTGTTCAACCCCGATGGGCGTGGCTGATAGGGCAAAACCGACCACCGCGATACTCGACGGCGCGCCGTCGCGTGTGGTGTCGGCGACCAGGCCGTTGTCCGGGTTGGTGCATTGCAGGAAATAATCGAAGGCCGTGCGTTGTAGGCGGTCAAGCATCTCATCGTCGGATTGGACATCCTTTGCGCTTGCAGCATGGTCCGGACCTTCGGCGAGGTGGGCGGTCACGGCGCTGCAATCGCTTGGTCGACGATGGCTTGGGCTTGTTTCAGGATGCGTTGCAGATGGGCATCGTCGTTGAAACTCTCGGCGTAGATCTTGTAGATGTCTTCGGTCCCCGAAGGTCGGGCGGCAAACCAGCCGTTGGCGGTCATGACCTTGATGCCGCCGATCGGCGCGCCGTTGCCGGGGGCCTTGTCGATGATGCCGGTGATTGGCTCGCCGGCGAGTTCTCGCTCGGTAATACTTTTCGGCGTGAGTGCCGCAAGCGCCTGTTTCTGCGGTGGCGTTGCCTTGGCTTCCACCCGGTCGGCCGCCGGGCAACCCAGTTCCCTGGTGAGTGCACTGTAAAGGGCGCCGGGATCCTGGCCGCAGCGCGCGGTGATCTCGGCTGCCAGCAGAGCAGGCGCTATGCCGTCCTTGTCAGTGGTCCAGACGGTGCCGTCGCGTCGCAGGAAGGCCGCGCCGGCGCTTTCCTCACCGCCAAAACCGAGCGAGCCATCGAGTAATCCAGCGGAAAACCACTTGAAGCCGACCGGCACTTCGACCAGCTTGCGTCCCAATCGCGCGCTTACCCGGTCGATCAGGCCGGTGCTGACCACCGTCTTGCCTATCGCGGCCTGCGCGCTCCATTGCGGTCGGTGACCAAAAAGATAATCGATGGCGACCGCCAGATAGTGATTGGGCGGCAGCAAACCGGCCGCAGCGGTGACGATCCCGTGGCGATCGTGATCGGTGTCGCAAGCGAAGGCAATGTCGTAGGAGTCTTTGAGGTCGATGAGTCGCTGCATCGCGTAAGGCGACGACGGATCCATGCGAATTTTGCCGTCCCAGTCCACCGTCATGAAGCCAAAGGTCGGATCGACCACATCGCTGACCACGGTCAGATCGAGCTTGTAGTGTTCGGCGATGCGGGCCCAGTAGTGCACGCCGGCACCACCGAGCGGGTCGACCCCCATATGGATTTTGGCCGCGCGAATCGCTTCCATGTCGATGACCTGGCCAAGATCGGCCACATAGCTGGTCAGGAAATCGTAGCGATTCGTCGTTGCCGCCTTCAGTGCCCGGTCATAGGGTATCCGCCGGACGCCAGCCAGATTGTTCTCGAGCAGCGCGTTGGCAGCCGCCTCAATAGTGTTGGTGATGTGCTTGTCAGCCGGGCCGCCGTTCGGCGGGTTGTATTTGAAACCACCGTTGTCGGGCGGATTGTGAGACGGGGTGACCACAATGCCGTCCGCCAACCCCGACGTGCGGCCGCGGTTATACGTCAGGATCGCGTGCGAGACCGCTGGCGTCGGCGTGTATTCGTCGTCGGTAGCTAACAGGATCTCGACACCGTTGCCGGCCAGCACCTCAATGGCGCTGGTACTTGCAGGCCCTGACAGCGCGTGAGTGTCGATGCCGAGAAACAGGGGGCCGCTGATGCCCTGTTGTTCGCGGTACGCGCAGATCGCCTGCGTGATTGCCAGTACATGGCGTTCGTTAAACGACAGAGTCAGGGAGGAGCCACGATGCCCGGAAGTGCCGAAGGCGACGCGCTGCGATGGCACCGACGGATCGGGTAGGCCGGTGTAATAGGCATTCGCCAGCCGGGCGACGTCAACGAGCAGGTCTTGCGGGGCGGGTTTGCCTGCGAGCGGGCTGATATTTGTGGCCATAAAATGCTCCTCAAACCGTGGATGTGGGGGGATGGGCTGTGGCGTCGGCCCGCTGGCGTCGATAACGGTCAATCAACGCGTTGGTCGAGCTGTCATGGGCCCGAGATGGGGCAGCTTCGGGCTTCAGTTCCGGCAACACACGCTGCGCCAGCGCCTTGCCCAGTTCGACGCCCCACTGATCGAACGAATCGATGTTCCAGATCACCCCCTGGGTGAACACGCTGTGCTCGTAGAGCGCGATCAATGCTCCCAGAGTGGCCGGCGTTAGCCGTTCGGCCAGTAAGGTATTGCTCGGCCGATTACCCTCGAAGACCCGGTGGGGCATCAGCGCCTCTGATGTGCCTTCTGCAGCGACTTCATCGGCGGTCTTGCCGAACGCCAACGCCTCGCTCTGCGCAAACAGATTGGCCATCAACTGGTCGTGCTGGTCGCCCAGTGGGTTCAGGCTCTGGCAGAAGCCGATGAAATCGCAGGGCACCAGCCGGGTGCCCTGGTGGATAAGCTGATAGAAGGAATGCTGGCCGTTGGTGCCGGGCTCGCCCCAGAGGATCGGCGCGGTTGCAACTGCCACCGGCTGGCCGTCACGGGTGACGTGCTTGCCGTTGCTCTCCATGGTTAACTGCTGGAGATAGGCCGGAAAGCGAGTCAGGTACTGTTCGTAAGGCAGCACCGCGACGGTGGCCGCTCCCAGAAAATTGTTGTTCCAGATCGCCAGCAGCGCCATCAACACCGGCAGATTCCGCTCCAGCGGTGCGTTTTGAAAATGTTGGTCCATGGCATGGAAACCGGCGAGCATGGCACAAAAACGCTCGGGCCCGATGGCGATCATGGTGGCCAGGCCGATCGCCGAATCCATCGAATAACGCCCGCCGATCCAGTCCCAGAACACAAACATCTGCTCGGCTGCAATACCGAACTCACTCACGCCCTCAGCGTTGGTGGAGACAGCCACGAAATGCCGCGCTACTGCGGCCTCATCGTCAAGCTGCCCGATACACCAGTCACGTGCGGCATGGGCATTGGTGAGTGTTTCCAGCGTGGTGAAAGTCTTTGAACACACAATGAACAGGGTCTCGCCGGCGTCAAACCCGCGCAGTGCTTCAACCAGATTGGTGGCGTCGACGTTCGAAACAAAACGCACGGTCAGATCCCGCTGGCTGTAATGACGCAAGGCCTCGAAGGCCATCACCGGCCCCAGGTCAGAGCCGCCGATGCCGATGTTCACAATATTGCGGATGCGCTTGCCGGTGTGGCCGAGCCAACGCCCGCTGCGTACGTCGGCGGCAAACGCCCCCATGCGCGCGAGTACTGCGTGGACTCCTGCGACCGCGTCCTGTCCGTCGACGACGATCTTCTGGCCAACCGGTGCACGCAACGCCACGTGCAATACGGCGCGCTGTTCGGTGGTGTTGATTGCCTCGCCCCGGAACATCGCGGCCCTGCGCTCGGGCAGGCCGCAGTCATTCGCCAGTGCCGTCAGAAGCTCGAGCGTGCGAGGTGTGACGCGGTTCTTCGAGTAGTCGAGGAACCAGCCGGCGGCCTCGCCGGTGAGTGTCGTGCCGCGCGCAGGATCGTCCGCGAACAGATCGCGCAACTTTGTGCGGCCTATGTCGCCATGATGCGCGACCAGTGCTTGCCATGCCGGGCGAGTGATCAGCGGGTCGGAATGGGTGGCGGGGCAGGGGTCGAAATTCGCGGCGTTCATCGGGCGGCCTCGGCCAGTTGCGCCCGTTTGTCCTCGATTCCCTTTAGCAGGGCTTGCCACGAGGCCGAGAAGGATTCGGCACCTTCGTGCTGCAGACGTGCAGCGAGTGCATCAGCATCGATACCGGCCTTCGCAAACGCCTGCAGCACGGTATCAGCGTCGTCGCCGTCGACTGCCATTGGCGCAGTTGCCTGGCCGTGATCGGCGTACGCATGCAGCGTCTTCTCGGGCATCGTATTGATGGTGTCTGGGGCGGCTAGCGCCTCGACGTAGAGCGTGTCGGATGCCGCCGGATCCTTGGTGCCGGTGCTGGCCCAAAGCAGTCGTTGCGGACGCGCGCCCGTCTCGGCCAGTGCTTGCCAGCGATCCGAGGCCAGCAATTCACGATAGGCCCGATACGACTGGCGGGCGATAGCGATGCCCAGACGGTTGTGGAGCTCCGTCGGCGTCTGCTTGTTCGCAGCCACGTCCCAACGGCTGATGAACAGAGAGGCCACGGATGTCACTTGCGGATCAAGCCCTGCGTCGATGCGCCGTTCGATGCCGCGCATGTAGGCCCCGGCCGCCGCCAGATACTGCTCACGTGAGAACAGCAGGGTGACGTTGATCGGGATCCCGTTAAAGATCGACTCCTCGATGGCCGCGACACCGGCCGTCGTGCCGGGAATTTTAATGAACAGATTGTCCCGTGCGGCCACCGCGTGCAGTTTTGCAGCGGCCGCGATCGTGGCATCGGTATCGTCGGCCAGCAGCGGCGATACCTCGAGGGATACCCAACCATCGATTCCTCCGCTTGCCACGTAGGCGGGATGCATGAGGTCAGCGGCACGGCGCAGATCGTCGATGGCGAGCTTAAAGAAAATAGTCTCGTTCGAAGGGTTTTCATGGTCTGCTTTGGTAATCGCTGCGTCGTAATCGTCGCCTTGACCGATCGCGTGTTCAAAGATCGTTGGATTCGAGGTCAGACCCGTTATCGATTGTTCGGTGATGTAGTTTGCCAGCGTGCCGTCGTCGAGCAAGCGGCGGGTGATATTGTCGAGCCAGAGGCTCTGGCCGAGTTGGTGTAAAGCTTTGGTGTTCGGGTTCATGATATGTCCTGCCTACTGTTATGAGTGGGCGCGCCGGCGACGTCGAGCCAGTGTGAGATGTCGAGATGGTTCAGGTCGCCGATATGCTCGATGGCGTGATCGGCTGGCGGATACGCGGTGTTTGCTGCCGAATCGAAAGCGTAGTGGCCCTGGTGTGGGAAGACCGTGACCACCCGCTCGCCCCAGAACTGCTTGATGGCCGTCAGCAGCCGCAACTTGTCGTCGATGATCACATAGCGCCGTGCCGGGTACTGATCCTGAACCGCTGCAAGTTGCTGCTCCTTGTGGACGTAGATGAGCACACGGCCATCCACCGCATCCCACAGGCCTGAGCGCTTTACTTTGCGAGGTTGGAACACCACATCGACATCAAGCAGGAACACCCAATCAGGCGTCACGACCGTTGCTTCTCTGGCTGTGGATTGTGCCAGGCACCGTCGCCGGCGATCAGCGCGTCAGCCGCCGCCGGCCCCCAGCTCCCCGGCGCGTAGGGCTGCACGGGGCTGTGATCGTTGAGGACCGGCTCGACCACGGCCCAGGCGGCCTCGACCGCGTCCTGGCTGGTGAACAGCGCGCCGTCGCCAGCCATGGCATCTCCCAGCAGCCGCTCGTAGGTAGTTTCCTCCAGTATTTGCTCTTCGTGGAGATAAAGTTCGCGCGACTCGCCGAGAAATGCCTTGCCCGGCCGCTTGACCCGGGCAGACAGGGCGATCGCGGATCCGGGTTGCAGCTTAAAGCGTAGGTAGTTGGCGTTTTCTGCCCCCGGCCCGGAATCGTCGAACAGTTTCTGTGGTGGCGCGTGCAGCTCGACCCGCACTTCGACGGCGGTTGTGGCCAGCCGCTTGCCGGCCCGCACGTACCAGGGCACGCCGCCCCAGCGCCAGGAATCGATAAATAATCGCAGAGCACAGAAGGTCTCGGTATCCGAATCGGGAGCGACGTTATGTTCCTCGTGATAGCCGTCGTATTGCCCACGTACCAGAGCGTCGGCGGTCAGCGGCTGCATGGCCCGCAACACGTTGGCCTTGGCGCTGTGCACGGCCGCGAAACTTTGGAAGGAGGGCGGTTCCATCGCCAGTAGGGCGACTATCTGGAAAAGATGGTTCTCGACCACGTCGCGCAGGCAGCCGGCGCTTTCATAGAAGCCGCCGCGTTCGCCAACGCCAAATTCCTCAGCCAGCGTCACCTGCACATTCGCTACGTGGTTGCGGTTCCAGATCGGCTCCAGAAACGAATTGGCGAAGCGGAAGTAAAGGATGTTCATAATCGCATCTTTGCCCAGGTAGTGATCGATGCGAAAAATGGAGTCTTCCGGGAAGACCGAGAGCGCGATGGCGTTGAGTTCCCGCGCTGAGGCGAGGTCGCGGCCGAACGGTTTTTCGACGATAACGCGCGCATTGTCGGCCAGCCCGGAGGCATCGAGGCTGCGAATCACGGTGGCAAACAGCGAGGGTGGAATAGCCAGATAATGCGCAGGACGTTTGGCGGCACCCAGCGCTTTTTTCAGTGCGTCGAACGTGCTCGCCTTAGTGTAGTCGCCGGCAACATAGTCGATCAGTGACAGCAGCCGATCGAACGCTGCTTCGTCGTCGATGGCGGCATCCTCGGACACGCTCGCACGCACGTGTTGAGCGCACTCGTCTGTGGTCCATGGTGAAGAGGCCACGCCGATCACCGGTGCGCTCAACGTGCCTTTTTTGACCATTGCATAAAGCGCGGGAAAGATTTTCTTGCTGGCCAGATCGCCGGTGAAGCCGAAGATCACCAGTGCGTCCGAGCGCGGGACATCGTCGGTCGATTGCGACAGCGTGTTTTTACTCACCTGGGTGGTTCCTGGGATTTTTCCACATGGCCACCAAACTCGTGGCGCATGGCTGAGAGCACACGGTTGGCAAAGCCGGCTTGGTCGCGGGAGGAAAAGCGTTCGTACAACGCGGCGGTGAGCACGTGGGCTGGCACTGCTTCGTCGATCGCCGCCTGGATGGTCCAGCGGCCTTCGCCGGAGTCCGAAACGCGGCCGTCATAGGCCGAGAGCTTCGGGTCTTCCAACAGCGCATTGGCGGTCAGGTCGAGCAGCCAGGAACCGATCACGCTGCCGCGGCGCCAGACTTCTGCGATCTCGGGCAGATCCAGCTGGTATTGATAAAACTCGGGATCGCGCAGCGGCGTGGTCTCGGCGTCGCTGGTTTGGCTGCTACGTCCAATATCGGCATGGCGCAGTATGTTGAGGCCTTCTGCATAGGCCGCCATCACGCCGTATTCGATACCGTTGTGCACCATCTTCACGAAATGACCGGCTCCGGTCGGACCGCAGTGCAAGTAGCCCTCCTCGGCAGGGCTGGGCGTGCCGCTGCGTCCGCGGGTGCGTACTATTGTGCCGACGCCGGGGGCCAGGGCACAGAAGATGGGTTCCAGGTGGGTGACGATTTCGTTCTCGCCGCCGATCATCAGGCAATAGCCGCGGGCTTCGCCGGCGACGCCGCCACTGGTGCCGACATCGACATAGTGGACGTCGGCCTCGCCAAGACTTTTTGCGCGGCGCACGTCATCGCGATAGAACGAATTGCCGCCGTCGATCACGATATCGCCGGGTTCAAGATGAGTGGCCAAGGCATCCAGCACCGAGTCGACAACGGCCGCCGGAACCATTAGCCAAATCGCTCGCGGTGGAGCCATCGCCGCCGCCAGTTCGGCGATCGACGTCGCGCTTGATGCACCGAGTTTGCACAATGAGGCCATCGCTTCGGGTTGCGTGTCGTGCACGATGCACGTGTGCCCGGTTTTCATCAGGCGCCGCACCATACTTGCGCCCATCCGGCCCAAACCAATCATTCCGAGTTGCATAGATTTCTCCCTTGTACATCGTTGGGATCAGCGACGGTGGATAGATTTATGACGACGGTGTGCACCTGACCGTCGTCAACGAGCGTGATCGCCTCACTGTCAGCTTCGACGCCGTCATAGATGACGCTTGCTGAAGCCTTCGCTTCGGCGCGGCGACAGGTGATGTTGTAGCGCGAAGCGCCGAAGCCGTAGCTCATATCAAATGTAGTCCATGTTTTCGGCAGGAGTGGTCGCACGGTGAGTTTATTGCCGCGCCGTTGCAGTCCAAGCAGAGATTCGACGATCAATTGGTACATCCAGCCCGCCGATCCCGTGTACCAGCTCCAACCGCCACGGCCAGCGTGGGGTGGGAAGGCATAGACATCGCCGGCGACGACGTAGGGTTCAACTTGATAAATGGCCACATCCTCAGCGCTTTCCGCGTGACGCAGCGGATTGAGCAAAGCGAATAGTTCCCAGGCGCGCTCAGCATCGCCCAGCGCGGCGAACGCCATGGCGGCCCAAGCTGCGGCATGGGTATATTGGCCGCCATTTTCGCGCACGCCGGGCACATAACCCTGGATGTAACCCGGCGACGGTTTCGAGGTATCAAATGGCGGATCAAGCAACTGGACCAAGCGGGTGTCGCGGTGCACCAGGTGTTGGTCGAGAGAGTTCATTGCAGCCTGGGCTCGTTCCGGTGATGCAGCCCCCGACAACACGGACCAGCTCTGGGCAATTGAGTCGATCTGGCATTCGCTGTTGGCAGCCGAACCGAGCACCGAGCCGTCGTCAAACCATGCGCGTTGATACCAGTTGCCATCCCAGGCCGAGGCCTCCACGTGCTCGCGCAGTTGTTCTGCCTTCTGCTCGCAGCGATCGGCGAAGTCCGGGTCGCCATGGTTCCGGGCCAGCGGCGCGAAGCGTTTCAGCACCGTGATCAGGAAAAACGCCATCCAGACGCTTTCACCCTTGCCGCCGACGCCAACCAGATTCATGCCGTCGTTCCAGTCACAGGAGCCCATGAGCGGTAAGCCGTGCTGGCCATAGGAAAATCCCCGACGAATCGCGCGCACGCCATGCTCGTAAAGGCTCGCGGACTCGTCAGATTTGTCTGGCGTTTCGTAGTTTGATGTTTCGTTCGCCTCTAAAGGTCGGCTTTCGAGGAAAGGGCAGGATTCATCGAGCACATTGTTGTCGCCGGTGGTTTCGACGTAGCGGCAGATTGTTAAAGGTAGCCACAGGAAATCGTCGGCGCAGCGTGTACGCACGCCTTTACCGGTGGGCGGATGCCACCAATGCTGGACGTCGCCTTCGACAAACTGACGCGATGCTGCGCGCAATAAATGTTCGCGCACCAGCTCCGGTGCTCCATGAACGAGTGCCATTACGTCTTGCAACTGATCGCGAAAACCGAACGCGCCACTGCATTGATAAAACGCGGTGCGTGCCCAAAGGCGCGAGGCGATGGTCTGGTAGACCAGCCAGCCATTGGCCAGGGCATTCAACTCGGGATCGGGGGTCTGCACCTGAACTGCGCCCAGCGTTTTCCGCCAATAAGCATGTACCGCCTCGAGCGTGTCTTGTGCAGCAGCGCGGCCACGGGATGCGTCGACCCGCTCTCGCGCTTCGGCGGTTGTCCGGCCGGCGCCGAGCCGAAAGATGATGACCTGTTCCTGTCCAGGGTCCAGATCGAATGCGACACGCAGGGCGGCGCATGGATCGAGCGCCGCACCGACCCGGCCAGATAGACGTTCCTTGCTGAGCGACGCAGGTGCGGCCAGGCAGCCATCAGAACCAAGGAAATCGCTGCGGTCGGCGCAGGCTTGTACAACGCTGTCGGGGTCGGGCGCGTCGACGGCAAAGAAGGCCGTGCGCCCGGCGAAATCGGTGTTGTAGGCGTTACGGGCGAACAGTGCGCCGGTGGTAGTGTCGAGCTCGGTGACGACATGCATCAGCGTCTTCGCGCGTTCGTCGCCGAGCACCCAATCGAGATAGCCCGTCACTGACAGCCGGCGACCCTGCTGCGAGCGGTTACGCAGGGTCAGTACCGAGAACTTGACCGGCGCGTCGATAGCCACGTGGATCGACAGTTCTGATTCGATCTCGTCCTCAATGTGTTCGAACACGCTGTAGCCGAAACCATGGCGCGTGACGTAGGCCCCGACGCCAGGTGAGGGGAGTAGGGTCGGCGACCAGAAGCGTCCACTGGCCTCGTCGCGGATATAGAAGGCTTCGGTGTTGGGGTCGCTCACCGGATCGTTCGACCAGGGCGTCAGGCGAAATTCGTGCGCGTTTTCGCTCCAGGTATTCGCACTGCCACTTTCCGACACCAAGGTGCCGAAGTCTGGATTCGCGATCACGTTGATCCAGGGTGCGGGCGTCATCTGCGCCGTCGATGATGTAATGACGTACTCGTGCGCATCGGGGGTGAAGCCGTTTTTCCGCCCCATGACTTGTTCCGCGAGGGTTCCGGCGATGTCACTCACGACAATGCGTGCGACGCTTTGCAACAGGATCCGGTCGTCAGCCTCGAGTTGCGCGTCGTCGAGCACGAAAATGCCGCCTGGCTTGTCGAGTGAAGCCGCACCGGGAATAGAGTCGAACAACGTGCGGACTTGGTCGACGAGCGTTGGATCACGGTCGGTGCCTCCGGCGCAGAGGATCGCCAGTTCGCTCTCGATACCATGCGCTTGCCAGTAGGCGTGGGCCTGAACCAGTTGCGCCACCAGTTCGAGCCGCTCGGGGTCGCTAACGCGTAGTAACACGATGGCGACATCACCGGAGATGGAGAACTTCCACAGATCTGACTGGCCGCGGCGGTTCTGTGCGATGACGTTCACATCGGCCCGCAGTCCGGCGTCGGCATAAAGCACGGCTGCGGCCATCTTCGTAAACAGCAGCGCATCGGCCCCGCTCGCCTGTAATGCCTGCAGGGTGCTCGCTCGATACGCGCCGGCCTGTTCAAGAATGGCCGCGCTGGCGCGTTCGTTCTCAACCGCGCGGGCCAGCGATACGCAGGCATCACGGTTTGCTGCAACGCCCGTGATCCAGTCAATCGTGACCGACGCACCCGGTTGGAGAATAGAAGGAACACGGATGGCAGCGATGGCGTCGAGCACCGGGCCGGCGCTGCCCGAGAGTGACTCGCCATTATCGAGTGCTTGCGGATCGGCGCTGCTACGCCCACGGCCGATAAAACGCTTGCGGTCGGTCTCGTAAGACACCGAACCCGCGTCGCCAGCGCGGAGCCTTGCGAGGTGGAACAACCATGGCGTGGGGTCGTCTGGTGTACTGGAACGCCGGGTCGCCAGAATAGCCTGGAGATCGGGGTCTATCTCGGTTTGAACGAATAATTTGTTGAACGCAGGGTGTGCGGAATCGGTGGCGGCTGGTGCCAGAACTATCTCGGCATAGCTCGTCGCACTGAGCGTTCGTTTCTCGTCCGAATGATTGGTGACGATGAGGCGGCGAAGCTCAACGTCGGCATCCGATGAAACCGAGATCTCGGTGCGCGCCTCAATACGGTGATTGAAACGCACGAACGTGGTGTGACCAGCCGAAAAGTCATGTTCGTAATCGTCGGGAGGCTGCCGGGATGGCTGTCGTGTGGTCGACCAACTCGCCTCGCGGGTCTCGTCGCGTAGATAACAGAAGGTTCCCCAAGCATCGAGTGTAGGGTCTTCGCGCCAGCGCACGATCGCCATATCTTTCCAGCGGCTGTATCCGCCACCCTCCGCTGTGACCATCACATGGTAAGCACCGTTCGATAGCAACTGAATTTCGGCCATGACTGAATCGACTCGCAGAGTATCTGAATATCAGCATGTGTCTGCCGTAGCCGTGCGTCTGTGCGGTAGCAGACAGACGCTGTGGCGGCCTGGGCACAGAGTTTGATCTTGGAATACAGCTAAATTTTCGCCAGCAAATGACGCGCTGTGATCGATTCACATTAGAGGTGTGGCTTTATGTCCCGTTCACTCGAATTGGAATGCATTAATACGTTGCGTTTTCTGGCGGTGGATATGATTCAGAACGCAAACAGCGGCCATCCCGGCCTGCCGCTGGGGGCTGCACCCATGGTTTACGCGCTGTGGACGCAACAACTCAAGCACCATCCGGAGAACCCGAACTGGCCCGATCGGGATCGCTTCGTGCTGTCGGCCGGGCACGGCTCGGCGCTGCTGTACAGCCTGCTGCACGTGACCGGATACGGTTTGTCTCTGGATGATCTGAAGCATTTTCGACAATGGGGCAGCAGAACTCCCGGCCACCCCGAACGCGGGCATACGCCGGGCGTTGAAATCACCACGGGGCCGCTGGGGCAGGGCTTGGCAAACGCTGTCGGTATGGCCATAGGCGAGTCGCATCTCGCGGCACTGTACAACCGCGAGGGCCATGTACCGATCGATCATCGGACGTGGGCGATCGTCAGCGATGGTGATCTTATGGAGGGCGTCGCTTCCGAGGCCGCATCGCTGGCGGGTCATCTGCGGCTGGGCAAGCTGGTTTGTCTGTATGACGACAATCAGGTGACGCTGTCTGCGGGCACCGATATCACGTTCTCGGAAGACCGTGCGCAACGTTTTGCAGCCTACGGTTGGCAAACGTTGAGCGTTGCCGACGGCAACGATGTGGCCGCCATCGGCGCGGCGCTGAAAGCGGCCCGTGCCGACACCGACCGGCCGACGCTGATCCTCGTGAGGACCCATATCGGCTTCGGTTCGCCTGAGCAGGGTAGCTACAAAGCGCATGGTTCGGCGCTCGGAGTCGAGGATGTAAAGCGCACCAAACAAGCGCTGGGCTGGCCAGCCCAGCCGGCGTTTCGGGTACCTGAATCGGTGCAGGTGTTTTTTCGCGAGACCCCTGAACGAGGAGCCCGCGCCGAAGCCAATTGGAACGAGCGCATGGGTGCCTATGCACGCGCATTTCCGGCGTTGGCTGCGGAACTGGAAGCGCGGCTAAATGGCGATCTGCCGCCGGACTGGGATGTCGATATGCCGGTCTTCGAGGCCAATGCTAAAGGCATGGCAACTCGCGTCGCAGGCGGCACCGTTATGAATGCCGTCGCTGCCCGGTTGCCGTCGCTGTTCGGCGGCTCAGCTGATCTCGATCCATCCACCCACACCGAACTCAAAGGGCAGGGCGACTTTGACCCGGCCCAGATGCCTGGCGACGATACCCAGGGCAGTGATGGCGGCGGCTGGAGCCGCGCTGGGCGAAACTTGCATTTCGGGGTACGCGAACATGCGATGGGTGCGATTGTTAACGGCCTGGCGGCGCATGGTGGCTTCGTGCCCTACGGCTCGACCTTTCTGATCTTTTCCGATTACATGCGCCCGGCAATTCGGCTGGCGGCACTGATGGGGCTGCACGTCGTGCACGTGTTTACCCATGACAGCATCGCGCTGGGGGAAGACGGGCCAACGCATCAACCCGTCGAACAACTGGCCAGCCTGCGAGCCATTCCCAACCTCTGCGTGATTCGGCCGGCGGATGCCAACGAAACCGCCGTTGCCTGGCAAGTCGCTATGCAAACCCGTGATCGTCCGGTGCTGCTGGTGCTGACGCGGCAGAACGTGCCCACGCTTGATCGCACCCGATACGCCAGTGCCGAGGGCCTGCGCCGTGGTGCTTACATCTTGATGCCGTCTGCGTCCGGCCACGAAGACAACGAACTGCCAGCCCTGATTCTGATGGCTAGTGGTTCTGAGGTTGGGTTGATCCTGGCGGCGGCCGAGGTGCTCCTTAATGAAGGAATTAACGTGCGCTGCGTCTCGATGCCGAGTTGGGATTTGTTTGCTGCCCAGTTGAAGGTCTATCGCGACGAGATATTACCGCCCACGGTGGGCGCTCGCCTGGCGGTAGAACTTGGGTCGCCGCAGGGTTGGCACCGCTTCGTAGGTGATCATGGCGATGTGCTCGGTATCGAATGCTTCGGTGCATCGGCTCCGGCAGACATCCTGCTGCCTGAATACGGTTTCACGGTCGAAAACGTGGTGGCACGGGCGCGATTGCTTCTGGCCCGGGGAGCAAAAGCATCATGAACCAGCCAATGGGGACTGAAATCACCAAAAACCGGTCGGATGTACCAACACCCGAAATTCTCGAACGCATGGACGCCTACTGGCGAGCGGCGAACTACCTGTCTGTGGGCCAGATCTATCTCTACGACAATCCGTTGTTGAAAATGCCCTTGTCATTGGAGCACGTCAAGCCGCTGGTGGTGGGCCACTGGGGAACCACGCCGGGGCAGAACTTTATCTATGTGCACCTGAACCGAATCATCAAGCAATACGATCTGAACATGATCTATATCGCCGGGCCCGGCCACGGTGGGCCGGCGCTGGTGGGCAATGTCTACCTCGAAGGCACCTGGAGCGAGGTCTATCCCGACGTTACCCAGGACGAAGCCGGGATGAAGCGCTTGTTCACCGAGTTTTCCTGGCCCGGCGGCATATCCAGCCACGTGGCGCCAACCACGCCAGGCTCGATCCACGAAGGCGGTGAACTGGGCTACTCGCTCAGCCATGCCTTCGGGGCGGTGTTCGATAACCCCGACCTGATCGTGGCTTGCGTGATTGGCGACGGTGAGGCCGAAACCGGCCCTTTGGCGACCGCCTGGCATTCCAACAAAATGCTCAATCCGATCAGCGACGGCGTCGTGCTACCGATCCTGCATCTCAATGGCTACAAGATCAGCAATCCGACCTTGCTGGCGCGCATTGATCACGATGAACTGGAACAGTTCTTCCGCGGCTGCGGCTGGTCGCCGTATTTCGTCGAGGGCGACGACCCGGCAACCATGCACGAACAGATGGCGGTCACGCTGGATCAGGTCATTGCCGACATTCAGTCCATCCGCCATGAGGCTAAGGAGTCCGGGCAGGGGAGCCGGCCCCGTTGGCCGATGATTGTGCTACGTTCGCCTAAAGGCTGGACCGGACCGAAAGAGGTCAACGGGTTGCCGAACGAAGGGACATTCCGGTCGCATCAGGTGCCGATTATCGTCGATGCAGCGCACCCCGATCGTGTTACACAGCTCGAAGCCTGGATGAAAAGCTATCGGCCGGACGAACTGTTCGATGATGACGGCCGCTTGCGGCCCGAACTCGCCGAGCTTGCGCCGGTGGGAGCGCGGCGCATGGGCGCCAACCCACACGCCAACGGCGGATTGTTGCTGCGTGACCTGCGCATGCCGGACTTTCACGCGCACGCGGTGGACGTGACGGCACCGGGTGCTACTGACGCCGAGGATACGTTGGTACTGGGCGACTTTCTACGCGATGTCGTGAGGTTGAACGACGATCGCCGGCATTTCCGCATCTTTGGCCCAGACGAGACCCTGTCCAACAAACTGGGCGCTGTGTTTGAGGTCACCAACCGTCAGTGGGATGCGACTTGCGAGGCTAACGACGAATTCCTGGCGCCGAATGGGGGCGTGCTCGATTCCATGCTCAGCGAGCATCAGTGCCAGGGCTGGCTGGAAGGCTATTTGCTGACCGGGCGGCACGGCATGTTCAACAGCTACGAGGCGTTCATCCGCATTGTCGATTCCATGTTCAGCCAGCACGCCAAGTGGCTGAAGGTCACACGCGAACTGCCGTGGCGCCGACCCATCGCCTCACTCAATTACCTGCTGACCTCGCACGTTTGGCAGCAGGATCACAACGGTTTCACCCATCAGGATCCCGGTTTCATCGATCATGTCATCAGCAAAAAATCCGACATCGTACGGGTCTACCTGCCACCGGATGCCAACTGTTTGCTGTCGGTGTTCGATCACTGCCTGCGCAGCCGTCATTACGTCAACGCAGTGGTGGCCGGCAAGCACGCCATGCCCCAGTGGCTGACTGTGGAACAGGCAGTGGTGCATTGCACCCAAGGCATCGGTATCTGGCCATGGGCAAGCAACGATCAGGACTCTGAACCCGACATAGTGATGGCCTGCTGCGGCGATACGCCGACGTTGGAAGTGCTCGCGGCAGTCTCAATTCTGCGGGCCTATCTGCCGGAGCTGAAAATCCGCGTGATCAACGTGGTCGATTTGATGAAACTGCAGTCGGCCTCCGAGCACCCGCACGGGCTGAGCGACCGCGATTACGATTCGCTGTTCACGGCTGACAAACACATTATTTTCGCCTTCCACGGCTATCCGTGGGTGATTCACAGGCTGACGTACCGTCGTGCAAATCGCAATCTGCACGTTCGTGGATATATCGAGGAAGGCACCATCACCACCGCCTTCGATATCCGTGTGCAGAACTCGCTGGATCGTTTCCACCTGGTGCAGGACGTGATCGACCGCCTGCCAAATCTGGGCTCCAGGGGCGCCTATCTGAAACAGCAGATGCGCGACACGCTCATCGAGCACAAGCACTACATCCACAAGCACGGTCAGGATATGCCCCAGGTTAGCGATTGGCAATGGGGGGAGTCGCTATGAGCTCGTCGGTTGCTGCGCGTCTGGGAGATTTAACGGTCGCGGTGCTGGTGTCTTATCTCTGTCCGAACCAGTCGCTGCCGAATACAGCGGCAAGATATATCATGGTTTATCTCCGGTAGGCGCATATCGGGCTAGGAGCGATGGTTTCGGGTGTATGGCAACAAGCGCTCCGTTTCCCGCCGGACGACGTCGTAACACTCGCAACTGAGCTGTTCCAGCTTTGGGCGATCCAGCACCGTGATATGCCCGCGTCGATATTCAATAACACCGAGCTTCTGGAGTTTTCCCGCCGCCTCAGTGACGCCTTCACGCCGCACACCGAGCATATTGGCAATCAATTCCTGGGTCATCACCAGTTCATTGCTGGAGAGACGATCAAGCGACAGCAGCAGCCAGCGACAAAGCTGCTGATCAATGGAGTGGTGCCGGTTACACACAGCCGTCTGGGATATCTGCGTGATCAGTGCCTGCGTATATCGCAGAAGCAGGTTCATTAGGTTGCCATGAGTATTAAGCTCATCTTTCATTTGCTGGCTCGGCAGGCGGTACCCCAAACCGCCACTTTGCACAACAGCCCGGCTCGGCGTGCTTTCGCCGCCCATGAATAACGAAACGCCAATCAGCCCTTCTCTGCCGACGACCGAGATTTCCGCAGACGACCCGTCGCGCATCACGTAGAGCAATGAAATGATGCAGTCCAGCGGGAAGTAAACATAACGCAGCGTATCGCCGGACTCGCAAAGAACCTTGCCGAGGGGAAGCGATACTGGCTCCAGGTAAGGCTCTAGACGCCTGAAGGTATTCTCTGGCAATTCCGCCAGAATCTGGTTTTGCCGCGGATCGCGTGCACCCAGCGTTGACTCGTCCATGGTTGTGAAGTCCCTCGATAAGCCGATATGTCTGACAACAAGGTTAGCCTACCACCATTTCCGTAAGGCAATGCCTCTCTCTTCAGAGACACGATGCGGCTCAGGTCGGCATTCAAGTTCCTGACCAGCCCGCGAGAATTGGGATATACACTATTAGTAACAGCACGCCGATCAATCCCAGCAAGTAGGGAACGATTGCCCGAGTGATGCGCTCCAAAGGCAGCTGCGTGACTGAGGAAGCCACATAAAGATTGATCGCCACCGGTGGGGTGATCATGCCAATCGCCAACCCCACCACGATGATCAGCCCGAAATGAATCGGGTCGATTCCCAGCTGAAGCACGAGCGGCAGCAAGACAGGCGTCAGAATGATCAAGGCGCTGGCGGTTTCGATGAATACACCGGTCAGCAGGATTATCCCTACTATCAGCAGCATAATCACGTAAGGATCTGTGGAGATAGACAGCACTGCTTGAGCAATGGCAGCGGGTACCTGCCAGCTGGAGAGCGTCCAGCTCAGTACCGCCGAGGTGGCGATCACCAGCATGATCACTGAGGTAGTAATGGCCGAGCGAATCAGGATGCGATATACGTCAGGCAGTTTGAGGTCACGGTAGATGAACAGCGAAACCAGCAGAGCGTAATTGACCGCCACCACAGCCGCCTCGCTAGGCGTAAAGATGCCCGAAAATATGCCTCCCAGAATGATCACCGGCGTCATCAAACCCCAGCTGGCGCTTTTCAGCGTGCGCCAGATGGTGGCTAGGGAGAGCGGCGTGCCTTTGGGATACTGGCGCTTGTAGGCCTGGGTAATGGCAATCGCGATTAACCCCAGCCCCATGGCCAGCCCCGGCAAAAAGCCGTTCAGGAACAGCTCAGATACTGATTGCTGGGCAATCACCGCATAGATAATCATGGGCACGGAAGGCGGGATCACCACCCCGATGGTACCGCTTGCGGCAATCAGGCTGGCGGCAGACGCCGGGTCATAGCCTTTCTTGCGTAATTCGGGCACCAGGCTTGACCCCACCGCCGCCGTGGTCGCAGCCCCAGAGCCTGAAATCGCAGCGAAGAACATCCCTGCCATCACCGACACTACCGACAAGCCTCCGCGTAGAAAGCCGAACAGAGAGTCGGCGAAGTTGACCAGCCTCTCGCTCACCTTGCCTTGAGCCATCAGGTCGCCGGCCAGAATGAACATGGGAATGGCCACCAGGGCAAATGAATTAATACCCTGAAACATCTGTTGGGTGACCACCATCAAAGGTACCCCGTCCTGGCTTAGTGCGACCAGGGTGCTGGCACCTATTGCCAGGGCGATGGGTACGCCCAGCAGCATCAGCACGAAAAACAGCCCGAACAGTAGCAGCGTCATGGAGCAGGCTCCTCAAGACGTTCGCCATCCAGCAGTAGCTCCAATAGATCGACTAAGGCATACCAACCCATCACGGCCGCGCTAAGCGGAATCACGGCGTAAACGTAGGTCATGGAGAGCCGCAAGGAGGCAGAATTCTGAAAGCTCTGGACTTGCATATAGCGATAGCCGATCACCACTAATGCCACCATAAAGGCGAGCACCGCCAGAGTGGCGGCAATGCGTGCGGCTTGTCGCAGGCGCCTGGGTAGGGCGTCCACGGCAAATGTCACGGCGATATGCCGGCCACGCTGAAAAGCCAGTGTGGCTGCCATAAAGGTGATCCACACCAGCAGAAAGCGAGCGACCTCTTCGGTCCAGCCGACCGCGCTGAACATCACTCGGGAGACAATCTGCAGGGTAATCACCCCAATCAGCGCCGCCATGCCCGCAAAGACCACGGGCTGGATGATCGCATCCAGCCAGCGCTCAATTCGCTTTAGCGGTTTTAGCAGCGATTGAGTCTTGGTGGTCACTTACTTGAGCGCTTCCTGAATGCGTGGCAGGTAATCACCAAACTGTTCGCCGTACTTCTCATATACCGGCGCCACGGCGGCTTGGAAAGCCTTCATATCAGGGGTGTCGTTGATCTGCATGCCGGCTTCGCGCAGATCAGCCAATTGCTCGGATTCCATCTCGGTGTTTATTTGACGCTCGTGCTCTGCAGCTTCCTGGGCGGCTTGGGTTAACACTTCCTGAGCCGCTTCCGGCAGTTTATCCCAGACCGGCATGCCCATCACGAAGATTGCCGGGGCATAGGTATGCCGCGAGAGGGTCATGTAACCCTGAGTTTCGTTGAGCTTAAAGGAGTGAATCACGTTGACGGGATTTTCCTGTCCATCAATGGTGCCCTGCTGCATGGCGGTCAAGGCTTCCGTCCACGCCATCGGGATGGCATTGGCACCGAGTGCGCGGAAGGTATCCACATACACCGGATTTTCCATCACACGAATGCGCAGGCCCGCCATATCTTCCGGCGTGTTGACCTGGCGCTCGCTGTTGGTCAGGTTACGAAAGCCGCGTTCGGCATAGGCCAGGCCTTTCAGGTTGACCTCGGAAAGCTTGTCGAGCAGTTCCTGACCGATAGGCCCGTCGAGCACGTCATAAGCGGCTTGCGGTGAAGGAAACAAAAACGGTAGTTCGAAAACCGCCATTTCTTCGACAAAATTGGCCACCGGACCGTTGGTGATCACCCCCATATCGACGGTGCCGATCTGCATGCCTTCCAGCAGGGTGCGCTCGTCACCCAGCGAAGCATTGGGATAAAGCTCGATGTTCACCGCACCTTCGGTACGCTCTGCCACCAACTCCTGAAATTTGACGGCTGCAATATGGAAGCCATCCTGCTCGTTGACCACATGAGCCAGGCGCAAAGTGACCGGGTCCATCTCGCTAAATTCGGATGCGAAAGCTGTACCGGCCAACGCAAGAGAAATACTGAGCGTCAGCGTATTCAAAGCGATTTTTTTCATTGTAATTTTCCTTGAGGGATAGGGCGGTAAAGCACACGGGAGAATGCACTAAGGGAGCGAGAATGGTCAAGGCTATGCCCGGCCGATGATATTTTGAAACTCCTTGGGGCAGGACCTGTGAATTGCGTAGCCTTTCCCCTAAGCTTAAAATAATACATTGGCAGCACTAGGCGGTTTGCAAAAGCATATGTCCGACAAAGAGCTCCGTACCAAATCCGACAAGCAATCGATCGACCAGTTTATCCATCAGGTTCGCAAGCTGCCCAAGCAGAGCGGAGGGCAGGGCCGGCTGATTTTCGCCCTGGATGCCACGGCCAGCCGGAGTGCTACCTGGGATCAGGCTTGCCACTTGCAGAGTGAGCTTTTCATGGCGACCAGGGATTTGGGCGGCCTGGCGATTCAGCTTTGCTATTACCGCGGTTTTGGGGAATTCAAGGCCACGGGGTTTGTCAGCGAGACCGGCCAGTTGCTTAACCTGATGAACGGCGTTTCCTGCTTGGGCGGACGCACGCAGATTAGCAGAGTGTTGGCGCACGCCAGGAAAGAAACCCGGGCAAAGGCAGTCAAGGCCGTGGTGTTTATCGGGGATTTTTGTGAAGAGCCTGTGGATGAGCTCTGCCATATTGCCGGGGAGTTGGGCATGCTGCGAACCCCGGTGTTTATGTTCCATGAGGGTGCCGATGCACAGGCCAAATCGGTGTTCCAACAGGTGAGCAAGCTGTCGGGAGGCGCCTATGCACCCTTTGATCGCAACAGCCCTCAGGCGCTTAAGGATCTTATGGCCGCTGTTGCGGTCTATGCATCTGGGGGAGCCAAAGCCCTGCAGGACTATTCCAGCCGCAGTTCCCCGGCGGTCAAGCGTTTGACTCAACAGATCAAATAGCGCTTGTTCTATTTAACTGGTGGGCCAATTGGCCCGGGGTATCCGAGTGCCACTAACCCTTTTGGTTGTCGTAATGACGGTTGTTGCGTGGGTTTGGCTAAGTAACCAGCCGCCCAGCCAACGAAAACCGGCCATCCTCAAGCTTGTGTTGATTGCCGGTATCCTGATGGCGGTTCTTCTGGCCGTTACCGGCCGTTTGCAAATCTTGATTGCCTTGCTGGTGTTCCTGTTTCCACTGTTGCGCCGGGTGCTGCCTTCTATACTGATGGGACGTATGGCGGACTCCGGAGCGGGTGAGGCCAAACCGGGCAACCAGTCTCATGTTTCCAGCGATATCCTCGATATGACCCTGGACCACGACTCCGGAACTATGAGCGGGGAGATATTGAAAGGCCCCATGACCGGGCGGGCGCTGGCAGATCTGGGCGAAAGTGAATTCATCGGGTTATTGCAATATTGCCGGGACCACGATGAAGATTCCGCCCGGCTTCTGGAAACCTATTTGGACCGTCGTTTCGGGGATTCCTGGCGCACTGACGACCCGGCTGGCGATGACAACGCGGGGGCAAGTGAACGTGAAAATTCGGGCAGTGGAGACCCTCTGACCGACAGGGAGGCTCTGGATATCCTGGGGTTGGAGGATGGTGCCAGCCGGAATGAGATCATCCAGGCGCACCGTCGGATGATGCAGAAAATGCACCCGGACCGTGGCGGGAGTAACTACCTGGCTGCCCGTGTTAATGAAGCCAAAGAGCGACTGCTGAGTTAAGGAGCCTCTGAACTCGCTTCCACCCGCGCCCTCCCGACCGGACTGATTTCGACACGGAACTCCCCCAGACAGGCGGCTTTGTCCGTGAACTATTCACTGTATACTGCGGGTATTCAAAACCACCTGTCGTTACGGGGAAATCAGTTTGTCTGGCGAGACTGTAAGCTACGGATTGGAAAGCATCGTCCTGCACCACTCCTTTAAGCAAGTGAAGGGACGAACCATCAAAATCGACTGCCGTGAACGAACGCACCTGGGTGGTGTAAACGGGGCCGGAAAAACCTCTGTTCTGGCGCTTGTCCCGGCTTTTTTTGGCGAAGAGCCCGAGCGTATAGTGACCAAGGCATCTGGCAAGCTGTCCTTCCTGGACTATTACCTGCCTAGCTTCCAGAGCCTCATCATTTTTGAGTACCGCCGACATACCGGGCTCTATTGCGCCGTGATGTATCGTCACGCTCAGGGAAAACCCTGCTACCGCTTTGTGGCGGGGTCTGCTGAAGAAACTTTTTTTTCGCCAGAAGTGAAGGAGCTTCTTCAGGCCGGCGCCAGTGCAGACGACGTGTTTGCTGCGCTCCGGCGGCGAGGCACAACCGTTTCGAAGATCATCGACACCATTACCAATTACCGGGCAATTATTCAGCGCAACCAGAAACTGCTGAAGCGGCTTCCTGCGGATGCCCGATCGCTCCGCGCACTTGCTGCAGAATTTGGTCTGGGTGACAGCGACACCCAGATGACCAACATTGAACGGCTCACCCACGTGGTTTTGAACAAGCATCGGCTTCTGAGCAGCTTCAAGACCATGATCTGCGAGACGCAGTTTGAAAACATCCACCAGCACGCCAAGCCCAGGGCCATTGATCGCAAAGATCTGATTGCGGATATACAGAGCCTTTCTGCTTTCGCGGGTGAGGAAGAAAAAATCCGTGAATGTCTCAGAAAGGATGCTGAGCGCCGGGCGATACTTGAGCAAGCCGATAAAACCGTCGCCAACTTGTTTGCGACCGTTGAGGAAGCCCGGGAAAAAGCGAGTGAGCTGGGCGAGCAGAAGGAGCGGCTTGAAGCAGAGAGAACCGACCGACGAGCGGAGTTTGAGGGCACAGATCACCAGCTGGCCCGCCAGGTGACCAATCATAACGCCGACTTTGAGACTCTGGATGGGCAGGTAGCGGCGCTGCACCGGCAGAACGATGAGTATGAGGCCAATGGCCTGCCAGACTTGGCGCAGAGTTTTAATAATCTGGCCGATTACCGGCAGCGACTGGCGACAGCACAAGCCGATTACGACAGCCTGACTGTTAAGGCTTCTGCTATTGAGGGCGAGTACGACTTTGAGAAGCAAAGTATCCAGCGAGAGCATGAGAAGCATCAGGCCCAGCGCCAGCAGCGCTTGAGAGAGGCTACCGACGCTCTGACTTCAGCGAAGCACGCCTACGAAATGAAGCTGAATTTGGTCAAAACGGAAAAAGTAACAGCGGCATCTGAATACAAAGACACCCGGGCGGGCGAGCGGTCGGAGCTGACTAGTGAGCAGGCCCGCTTGTCAGCGCATCGGGAAAGCCCTGGCCAGACTGAGGCGGAGCAACAGGAGATTGCCGTCGCGGAGCAGGCGTCCGAGGAAGCCTCCGATCAGGTTTCCCAGGCGCACGAAGACCGTTTGGAAGCCGGCCGCAAACGCGACCAAGCAGATCGCGACTGGAAAGCGGCTCAGGAACAAGTCCAGCACATGGATGTAAAAGTCCAAGAGTTGGAAGACAGGTTTAACGAGCTGCAGAAGCAGATCTCACCGGAAGACGGCACCTGGTTGTCGCAGTTACGTGCCCAGGACCCAGAGTGGGGCAACCGCTTGGCGAAGGTGGTTAATCCGTCTCTGTTGCACAGAAAGGATCTCACGCCTACCCGTAACCTGGAGACAAGTGACACAGCTATTATGGGCTGGCAGCTTGCACTGGATGCCCTGCCAATACCGGATTTCGCCGCCTCGGAAGATGCTCTGCAGGAGCGTAGCCGAAGCATAGACGCCGAACGCCAGGACACGATCAAACATCGGGCGGAAACCGAGCGCGAAGCCCAGCGTCGGCATGAAACCTACAAAGCCCGCGCTGAAGCCGCTGACCGCCTGGAGACAGAGTTTTCGCTGGTTGAGCGCACACGCAACAACGCCCAGACCAAGCTTGGCAATGTGCGCCTGCGCGTTAAAGAAGCACAGGCAGCCCGGGTCGCAAAGATCACGAAAGACCTGGACGCGGTTCAACACAAGCTTAAGGCCTTCGATGAGCAAACCGGCGAGGGTATTCGAGACGTCGAAGCCGGCTTTCAGCAGCAAATGCTGGATATGCGTGGCCATTGGGCGGAACAGGAGTCTGAACTTCAATCCAACAAAGACCAGTTGTCTGAACTGATCGCATCGGCGGAGTCTGACCATAAAACACGCCTCAAGAAAAAGCGTCAGATATACGATCAGCGCCTCTCTGAGGAAGGCATCGATCCGAAGGTGGTTCAGGAAGCGAGAGAGGCATTGGCCAAACTCACCGAGACCGTCAAAAAGATTGTGGCGGCGGAAGATGTCGTGCGCGGCTACCGAAAATGGCGCGAACAGGAATGGAGCAAGGTTGAGACGCTTGGAGAACAAGCCAACCAAGCCAAAGCACAGCGCGAGGCTGCCGTTCGAAAGCGTGATGAGGCAGAACGCATCTGGAAGGAACAAGACGCCAAGCTGAAGATTTTTATTACCGAGCACCAAGGCGCCATCAAAACGCTCCGAGATCAAACGGAAGCCGCAGAGGGCGTGCTAAAACACTTCCACGGAGAAACCCTTGCTGAAGGGTTCCCGGGCAATCTTGCAGATCTCACCCAGGAGCTTCAGGGTGCGTACCAGAAGCTGGAACAGCTGCGTAAAGAGGTCGTGGGAACGTTTGACCAAGCCACATCCATCCTGAACCGGTATGACAACACGCAAATCCAGCAAGCGTGGCAGAAACTATCGGCCCATCGGCGCGGCCAGATGACCGGCGATGTGCTGGATCATGAGGAAAGCTTCAAGCTGGCGCGGGTTCCGGATCTGCGAGAACTGTTGGATACCGACATACCCCAATTACGTGATGCGCTGATCGATCAGTTCGTGTCCGAGGCTGGCAGTCTGGTGAAGTATTTCGACAGTCTGGAGGTGATGGCCCGCGAGGTGAAGACGGTTTCCAATCTGCTGAAACGAAAGATCAACACGGATCAGCACATCGAAAGCCTCAGCGATATTCAGGTTGTGCTAGAGCCCCGGATCTATGAGGACGAGACCTGGCAGCCTCTGAAGGGATTCGTGGAGCAGTGGCAAACGTGGATTCACATGAATCGTCGCTTACTGCCGAGCGATGCCATTCTGAGGCGCTTCAAGCTGGTGACGGACACCCTGAGTGATGCCAAAGTAAAGGAAAGTGTCGAGTCGATGATCGACATGCGTCTGGAAATGAAAGAAAACGACCGGCAAGTGGTGATCCGCACAGATGCTGATTTCCTGTCTGCCAGCTCGACCGGCCTCACTTACCTGGCGATCATGACCGTGTTCATGGGGCTCACACGCTACCTGTGCCCGGATTTGAACACCCGTATTACCTGGCCGATTGACGAGTTGGCCACACTCAGCCCCAACAACATATCCCATCTGGCCGACATGCTGGAAGCGAACAACCTGACCATGATCTCAGCCTGTCCCAAGTTGGACAGAAGCCTGCGTAAGTTCTTTGAGAACAAGATATCACTCAAGCAAGGCCGGGTTCATACCTATGAATCCTCAGTGAGCGATGGAAAGCATGCGGAGATGTTCACAAGTGTGAGCCAGGGTGGGCAGGCAAACGCAGAAGAGGTCTCAAACCATGAGTAGTCCGTTATTCGAGAGAACCGTGACGGCCCTGCTTCAGGAGCGGGTTATCTGTGAGGTCAGTGACGACGAGCTATACAACTATCTGCTTATGCCGGCGCATCAGGACTCCGTGAACCGTTTTTTGGGCCAGATCAACCGAACGCTTCGTCAGACCAGCGCCCACGATGCGTTCGTCTGTGCGTATCTGGATATTTCAGATTCCGAAACCAAGGATGCGATCCGCCATCAGTTCCGGGATGTTGCCAACAATCTTGAGGCGTTCGTTCAGTTCCTGCGGCTGGTGATGATGCTGGAAGCAAACGATCGTCCGGTTTTGCCCGGCGATAAGCTGTCTGAAGGTGCCATACTGGATCGCATTGCGGCTGCACCGGCGCTGGAATCAAAACTGAGATCGCTGGCGGAAAAAAAGGTGTTTCACACTAAACGTGCGGACTCGGCCGGCCAGATTCGCGCTGTTCTTTCCAGCCTGGAGAAGATGGGCTACCTGAAACCCATTGGTACCAGTGGGAGCCTTTTTCGGGCCACCGGCCGGTGGAGCTGGCTGTATGATGCCATGACGTTCATTCAGACCCACGAGGGCATTCAGGGGTCTGAGGACCCCGAATCCGAGCAGATGAGGCTTCACTGATGGCCCGCGCCCAAGACGCTCATGGCACGCTCCGGGCCTTGGCCAAGTACGGTGAGGCGATTCTGGAGGCGCACCTTCGAAACGGAAACCGTATTCCGGATTCTGATGACAATCTCGGCTTGGTTGAAACCCTTGAGCATCATCGCCTGGTGTGGCGCATTGGTGAGTCCGAAGATCCACAGCTGAAAAGGGTTCTGGTCCAGTTTCTCGATCACATAACTGAGTCGGAGAGGCGTCGCTACGCCAGTGCCCAGGTACACATTCTGTGGCAGCAACTAAGCGAATTGTTCCAGGAATATAAAGAGGCCAAGAAACGATCGGCCCTGAGTGACATCGACCGGCTGGAAGGCGAAATCAAAGAGTGCCTTGCGGATGTGATCGAAGACATCCGGAATGCAACGGAGGCGTTCGCGACCTACATCAACACCGGCTTTGCGTACATCACTGATCTGAATCTGCGCATTCGTGAGAACGAGCGGGTTATTGAGCGCGCTGGCCGACTGATTGCTTTGTTCGAGAGCTTCCGTATTCCGGAGTTGGCTGAGCAGGCAGGCTCCGACGCGTTCCTGAAACGCCTGCTACTACGGCACCTACCGGCTACCCTGGAGTCCTCACAGAAGAACCTCTCTTACGCACTTAACCAGCTGCGTAAGATGCTGGTGCGCATGCGCGAGGATCAGCGGCTTAGCCGGATGGTCGGTGCCTTTGAAGCACACTTTATTAATAACCGGGGATTTGAGCCGTCCATAGATCACCTGGATCTGAGGCAGGTTCCGGAATTCCTTAATACGGTGGCCCCTTTCCAGATACGCGGCTTCGGGGATATGTACGATCCTTCCGATGATCTTGAACTGATAGAAATTGCTGCAAAGGCCCGGACCGTCCAGATTGAGATTGAAGACAAGCCCGTTCCAGATGATGTGGATACCGTTAACTTTGACGTTGCGGGTGAAATAGAGGTTGAGGAAGGCGATCCGGTAGAAGAGGCCATCGAGGAGCTGATTCAGCTGGTCCTGGACGGAGCGCTTGGTGAGCGAACCATCCTTGCTTCCGAGGCACTTGCCAGTACAGGTTTGGGTGTTGATAAAGCAGACTGGCTACAGGCCATCGTGTCAGAGGTCGAGTCCCTGCAGGACGGAGATCAGAGATGCATTGAAGTGATCTACCATCAGATCCCGCATCGGATCTATCCGGATAATGTCATGGTTTCTGATCTGACTCTGAGGCACAACAATGCCGGCTGAAATTGCTGCGATAGAACGCCTTTTAAGGGCGGGCAAGTCGAAGGTTCAGCGTAACCAGATTTGGGAACAGATTTGCGCAGAAAATGGAGTAGGGCAGGCCATTGGCAGAGAGATTCACTTTACGCCCGCAGACAAGCAACGTCTGAGAGAGTACGTCTTGGCCGAGCATGGCGTAGACCCGCAATTCGACTCCCGCGCCGGTGGCCGGATGGCTATGGCCCTTCAAGATGCCAGTGAAAAACTCAGCAGTGACTCAGTCTTCGGCCACTTGATCGTGCTGGCAACCGCTGGCACTGCGAAAGTGAGAGTAAGCGGTGAAGAATTCAGAACGCCCAATGGCAGTGTGTCTAGTGTGCTGCCTGGGTGTCTGGATACCGATCATCTTCAGTCCCAAAAGCTGGTGATCATTGAAAACGGTGGTGTTATGCCCTATTGGGCAGACTTTCGGCTGCCGGACCCCTGGAAGGATTCGGTGATTGTCTACCGCGGCCATCGAGAGAATGCTCGCTCCGTCGCTGAGGTCGCCAGCAAGCAGCCTGCAGACAACCTTGCCTGGTTCTTTGATTTCGACCCAGCTGGGCTGGCACTCGCACTCGATCAAGGCAGAGGGAGTGCCCTGGTGCCCGACAAATGGCGCGAGCTCGGCAGGCATACACTGTTTAATCAACCAAAGACCCATCGCAAACAGATAGTTGCTCTTAAAAGACTGAAAGGCCGTGCCACCGGTGAGCTTCTCACCATCTGTGAACATGTGGCGAACGAAGAACTGGCGTTAATGCAAGAGCACCTGATCCAGCGGCATGTACAACTGGCGGCGCTGTCCATCGCTTGCTAAAAGATGGGAGATGGGAGTAACCCATAAGTTAGAAACTGCCCTCAAACCTCTTTGGCACCTCAATACAACCCCAACAAATCATCTATTACTATGTTCGCCCCTCTAATAGCCCGCCTGGTGCCCGCCTGGTAAATGCTGGGCAAAAAATTGCCTGCGCAATCAGTAACTCCCGTCAATCCAGCCCCTTTATTGCCATTTACTGACGAAATATTGACGATTTCTTAACTAGAGAGATGACGAACCTCACATCTATAATCGCCCTCGTTTTGTACAATTTACCAAATTCGACGATATATTGGTGTGAAAGTATTATGAAATGCGTCATTAAAATGTCACAGGCATGGATAGCCGCGTTTCTCCTGGGGGTTTTGCTTACAGGGTGTGGTGGTGCTTCTGATTCCGTCAGTGCAGGCACAGGTTCAAGCTCTTCCGGCTCCGACACGGGGGGGAGCAGTGAGCCGGCTCTTCCCGGGAAAGAGAAATCCGCAGTCCTGAGCTGGAATGCACCCGAGAGCCGGGTAAACGGTGACGGAATCAAAATGGCTGAGCTGGATAGGTATATTATCCGCTACGGTCAGGATGCCGATAAGCTGGATCGGGAGGTTGTTGTTTCCGATGCTCAAGAAGATGCCCATATGACGCACAAGGTGATCGGTCTGGATGCCGGAATCTGGTATTTTACAATCCTGGTTCAGGATAATAATGGGTTGATGAGCGCTCCATCCGCAGTCGTTGACAAAGAAATAAAATCCTGACGAACGCATTGGCGGATCTGTCGTATTGTCGTAAGCCCCGGTTGTCGGGGTTTACGACATCGGATCTGCAATCGGAAGTTTAAGTGTAAAAGATGAGCCTTCTCCGGGGCTGGAGACCACATAGATTTCACCCCGGTGTTTCTCTACCACCGTTTTTACAAACGAAAGCCCCAGCCCGGTTCCGCGAATGCCTGCCAGCTCGCTGCTTTTCTGGCGACGGTAACGGTCAAATAGGTAGGGCAGTTCTTCTGGATCTATACCGAGGCCGTCGTCAGCGATCGTCAGGCATGCCTGATGCCCGGCACGAAACACTTGAAGGCTCACGGCTGAACCAGCCGGGCTGTACTGTACGGCGTTGGTCAGCAGGTTAATAACCGCCCGCTCAAGCAGTTCTGCATTGCCTCTTAACCACAGATCTTCAGTGCCTTGTAGTTGCAAGGGAATGTGCTTCTCAAGTGCCTGCTCGCTTACGCTGTCGCGGGCATTTTCAACAATGGCCAAAAATTCGCACTCATAAAACAGGGTCTCAGTGAGCTGTTCAGCGCGCGCCAGCTGAACAAACTCCTCAGCCAGATGGTAGCTTCGTCTTGCCAGTCGTCCCAGTTGCTCCAGCTGGCTTTGGTCGATATGAGTGGGGTCGCGTTTCAACTGTTCGATAAGCGCCAGTTGTGACACCAGAGGCGAGCGTACATCGTGGGAAATAAAGTCAATGGCCTCCCTGTGCTGGCGCTGCTGCTCCCGCAGCTCGGAAATGTCGGAAATATTGGCAATAATGCCGTATTGCACGCTGTCTGGGAGGGCAAAGGGCGCGAAATGAATGAGAAAGTCCTTTTCCCGGATTTTCAGATCCACCGTCCGGCTTTGTAGTAGCGTGAGCGTTTCAGACACCGTTTCATGCCAGGGTGGCGTTTCGCGCGGGTCGTGCCCATCCAGAAGTCTTGTCAGAGGAAGCCCGCCCAGGCTGGGCATAGGCTCGCCAAACCACTCTTCAATATGGCCGTTGGCAAAACGGATGATGCCTAGCTCATCGGTTACGATGATGCCATCTGGCATGCGCTCAAAACTGCGGCGGATAAACTCCTGCATGTGATTCAGGCGTTCTGTGGCCACCTTAACGCGCTCGATACGCGCCGAAATGTTTTCACTGGGCCTGAGCATTTTTGCTGCAGGGCCGGAGGTGGAAAGTTTCAACCGATGAAGGTAGCGCTGTATGGCGTCCTTGCTCAGATCGTTGGGCAGGGTAAGTCCGAGCGTGTAGCAACTGCTGCCGCGGTCTAGTTGAACCCAGCTTCGGTTTCCGTCATTTCGCCAGAGCCCCGGTTCCAGGTTATCCGGAACATCGGCCAGGCCCAGGTTCCGGGTTGAGAGAATGTTGTTATTTTCCATTAGTAACCAGCCCTGCGGCTGAAAAAGTGCCTGAAAATGTTCGAGAAGTTGTGTTGGCGGACGCTTTGACGGGTCTGGCAGCGCCACTCTCGGGCTTCGAACCAGCGCATCCAGTTGTCGGTTGAGGAACTGATTGGTCATTGCCAGGCGCAGGCCGCTGGCTATCGGGAACGCAAATAGGGGAATGATCAGCGCGTGAGCTACAGGAAGCCATACCTGGAATACGCCCAGCATGACTGTGTAAAGGCCGAGAATAGCGGCGCCGAACGCAATGCACACGAATAGCGTGCGGGCAGGGCGAATGCGGGGCAACAGAATGGCCAATGCCACGAGTGTGATAATAGCCAGCGCTATGCCAGCCCATTCAGGGGCCGGGTTGATAAGTAGCTTCTGTTGATTCGCTGAAAATGTATTGGCGTGGAATTCCACCCCGGACATCGGCCGACTGAGGCCCGAGAACGGCGTTGGCAGAATGTCTCCCAGGCCGGCTGCCGTGGCGCCGACAAAAACGGTCTTGCCGCCAAACACATCCGATACGGGAGGGGTGTTAAGTACATCGCTGTAGGAATATGTGGGCAATGTGCCGGCACCACCTGCAAGGGGAACAACCCGATAATCTTCCCGCACGTTTACAAATGGGGGCAGACCATGCGAATCAGGTTGCCTGGAGCTGACACCGGAGGCTGCGAGCGCGAGAGCAGGCCACAACTGGCGCGCCATGCCGTTGAACAGATAGAGCCCCCTGGCGATACCATCGTGATCCAGCTCAACGTGTGCGTGGCCAATGCCTGCAGCGGCAGTGAACAGGTCGCTTGCAGGAAGCTGCTCGCTGAGCAGTAAGCGCGAGCTCGGTGGTGACAGATGTACGGGCAGAACAACCTTGCCATGGGCCTGCATGGCGCGCTTAAGTGCAGCATCATCCGGGGAGGGTTCCGTGAACAACACGTCGAATACAATGGTTTCTGCGCCAGCCTGGTGCAGTTTCCCGATAAGGGCGGCGTGGGTTCGTCGGGGCCAGGGCCAACGGCCTTGTTGAGCCAGGCTAAGATCATCAATAGCGACGATCGCTACGTTGGGGGATGCGACGGCTGGGCTGGCAAGCATTGCAGAATCAATAAGCCAGTAGTCAATGCGCTGTGGCAGCGCCGTCGTTTCTGCTAGCAGAAACATCAACAGGAGTGCCAGGCCGAGCGTCCACGGAGTTGTTTTAATTGGCAGCCAATCCCGGGTCATGAGTCCTGCTGTAGGTGTTGATCGATCAAAGTGTTATTCCAGGTACAGTTCCCTCCCTGGTCCCCAGCGGCTTTGCAACAGGCCGTCAGAAAGAGCTTTCAAGCGCACAAAATACCGCCTTCCGGGAATAAGACGCAAGGCCGCTGTGGTATCTGGCAGTGTAGCTTCCTTGATGATGTTATTGAAACCGGGCTCTTCCGCCAGCTGCATTCGGTAATTGGCCGCAGTATCAACCTTCTCCCAGAACACGCGAACCTGGCTGTCGATGTAATTGATACTGATAATGCGCACCGGCGGGAGCGTTCCGTTTACGATCAGTTTGCGCGGTTGTGTTGTTGCCACTGAGTTTCCGCCGGCTTCTGTAACCACGCGCCAGTAATACTGGCCAGGACTCAGGGGGCGGGAAGGCAGAGCGGTTGTTTCCGGTGCCCATTCGCTAGTCGCTATCAGGTTCCGGAAGGCTGCATCTTCCGCAATTTCTACCCGGGCCACTTCGTTTTCACCATTGAGAGCCCAACGGAACTCTGGCATATCGTCATTCACGCTGCCCCCGTTTTCTGGCGCCAGCAGGCTGGCGGTGCGGGCCTGCAAATCAACTTCTATAGGCAGTATGCCTGGCATTCCCGCCATACCCTGCTGGTCAAGCGCTGCCAGGTGGATCTCATACTGGCCGTTATCCAGGCGGCTGATATCGAAGCGACGGCCGCTGACTTCACGGCTTTCAATCCAGCGCCCGCTTTCTGTTTCAAAAATATCCAGGCGATAGTTAGCTGCGGGACTTTGTTTCCAGGTCATCTCTGCCGGGAGTTGGGTGAGTACCGGTGGAAGCGGATTGATTTCCGGTGCAGGCGGCATCCCGCGTATGCGCAGTTTACTACTACTACTGTTGTTGCTGGCAACCGTCGCGCTGTAACCGGCGGGAATTCGATGAGTCTGGTTTGGTGCTCCGAAATCAACCACGCCTTCGGTTACCTGCAAACTGGTGCCTTCCGGCCCGGTTTGCAGTGAAAATGCGGTACCGCGAACGGCGGCAACGGCAGACGGGGTTTCAATTTCAAAGCGGGCGCCACCTTCAATCACCGGCTTGACTCGAGTATGCACTTCTCCCCGGTTCAGCCTCAGCCGCGTATCGATCATGCCTGATTTTCCGTACTGAGTCAGGCGGTTGAAGATCAGTCGGGAATCCGGGGAGAGCCGGACTTCCGAGCCGTCAGCCAGAGTGATGGTTGCAGCTCCTGCACTGGAAAGCACCTCATCGCCCACTCGAATCAGAGTGTCCTTGGTCAGGGGCTTTTTGAGGCCATCAATACCGGATATTAGCCGGACGTTGCCAGAAACCGAGGTGGCACGTGCAGGGTTGGGCTGTCTCTTCAGCCAGGAGAGAGGGATACGAATACGATCGCCTTCTCCGAGCGTGGCGGGGTTTTCGATAGAGTTGTACTGAAGCAGCCGGCCGGCGCTGTAGTTTTTTGCCAGAAGGTCGCTGGCGACTGCCGCAAAACTCTCACCGGGTTTCAGGGTGTAAATCCACTCGGGAGCGGCGTCGCTGGGGGAACTTGCTACCGTCGTTGCCGAGCCGCGGGTAATGGAAAGTTCCGCGCACACAGGCGTGACTAGCGCCAGCAGGGCCAGCAACAGAAATGCTTTGGTGACAGCGGGCAAGCGGCGTTCGGTCATTCGGAGCTTGTGGCCTCGGCTTTCATGGCTTCGAGGCGGTAGCCGCGCTGGTAGATTGTCTTGATGCGAAAGCCGTTTTCCGGGTTCAGGCCCAATCGACGCCGCAGGCGGCTCATGTGTGTGTCTACCGTTCGGGTGTTGATATCCCTCGTTAGCCCCCAGACTCGCTCCAGAAGCACTTCACGGGTGAGCAGTCGACCCTGGTTCTGAAACAGGAACAGGGTCAGATCGAAGTCTTTATCGGTCAATGTAAGCGCTTCATCATGGAGGGCAATGGTTCTGTGCTGGGTATTGATTTCAAAAGGACCGTATTTAAGGACTTCTTTTTCACTGTCCGGATTGGCGCGGCGCGCCAAGGCGTTGATACGGGCCACCAGCTCTGCGGCTCCGGCTGGTTTCGCGAGAAAGTCGTCCGCACCCGCGTCCAAAGCTTGAACAATATCGGATTCGCTGTCGCGCTGGGTAAGAAATACCACGGGAATTGGCCAGTTGATCTGTGCTCTGACGCTTTTCAGCACATCAATGCCGGTCATGTCAGGAATCTGCCAGTCTAGAATCATCAGGTCATAGCTGCGATGCAGTGCCGCGCTGAGAAAACTCTGACCGGTTGGGAAACTGTCGCAGTGATGGCCACGCTCAGTCAGAATGGACTGGATGTGCTGCGCCTGTTCCTGTTGGTCTTCAAGCAGAGCAATGCGCATTGCGCCTCTCCTGGAGTAAGTGGTGTCTTGTTGCGATTCTGTTTCGCTATGCGCGATACAGGATATGGCGCTATATCAGGCAATTATCACAAATTGCTCCCCGGCATTCAGTATCGTTATGTAGTCTTGCGTAAGCGGGTTGCAGGCTTTCCGTCATCGTCATCCAATGTTTGTCGGCAGGCAGGGAAGTTACTGCAGCCCCAGAACCAGCCTTTTTTACCCTTTCGTCTTACTAAAGGTGAAAAACAGTGGGGGCAGGGGATGGGCTTTTGCCCAGTACCGTCCTCCGGTGCAGCATCCTCAATGGGGCGAGTGCCGCGGCAGTCCGGGTAACGGATGCAGGCGAAAAAACGTCCGAACTTGCCATCTTTCTCTGTCATCGGAGCACGGCATTTCGGGCAGTTGGGAGCATCGGTTTGTGCCCCGGTATCAGGCGCATCAGCTGCAGGGCTCATGAAACGACGGATTTCTGCCTTCAGAGTCTCCAGGAATTCTCGAGGGTCATCCTCGCCCCTGCGGATGCCTTCCAAGGTTGCTTCCCAAACAGCGGTCCTGTCCGGCTTGCTGACAGATTCCGGTAACGCGCTGATCAGTGCTTTACCTTTGTCGGTAGAACGAATGTGCCGGCTGTCCCGGTACAGGTAGTCCCGTTTGAACAGGGTGTCGATAATGTTCGCACGGGTGGCCTCTGTACCAAGGCCATCGGTCTCCCGCAGGGTTTTTCGAAGCTCCGGGTCGGTTACAAATCGGGCAATGTTAGTCATCGCCGACAGTAGGGTGGCATCGGTGAAGTGCTTGGGTGGTTGGGTTTTGCGCTCGCTTACGGTGCTGTCTTCGCAGAATACCGGCTCGCCTTTATCCAGGCGAGGCAGTGGAGACTTTTCTGTTTCTTTATGGCCGTCCCGGAGTTTCAGCTCCAACGCTTTCCAGCCTGGTTCCAGCACAGCGGTTTCTGTGGCGCGGAACCGGTGCTCTGTTACTCGCACAGTAAGCCGGCCTTCACGATGTATGGCGTCCGCCGAAAACTGCATCAGGTAATAGCGACTTACAAGACCGTAGATTTTCTGTTCGGCTTCACTGAGCTTGCCATTAGGTGCCGTGCGGCTGGTCGGAATAATGGCATGGTGAGCATCAACCTTCTTATCGTTCCAGGCAGCCGTTCTGCGGTTGAAATCAGCCTTGTTACAGGCGTCGGAAAGATCGGGGATGACCCGAGCAATCGCACCCGTCACTTGCTCGCGCTGAGCATAATGGCCTTCAGGCAGGTAACGGGAATCGGAGCGGGGGTAAGTGATGAGCTGGTGGCGCTCGTAAAGATTCTGAGCAATGTCCAGTACGTCCTTTGCTCCCATGCTGAACAGGCGCCCTGCTTCTATCTGCAGGGCTGACAGCGATAACGGCAAAGGCGGAGCTTCGGGCCGGTCACGAAAGCGTGATTCCATAACAGAGCCGGGCCGGCTATGAATACTGGCGGCAATTTGCTCGGCTGTTGCTCGATCCAACAGCCGGTTTTCTTCATCCAGATGTTCCTGAAACTGTTCGTCCGGGAGCCATCGGGCTGTGAAAGCCTGCTGGTCCACTTCTTCTTCCTGTGCTTTGAAACGGGCCTCTATGCGGAAGTAAGATTTGGGCTCGAAGTTCTCGATGGTGTTGTCCCGCTCCACTACCAGCCCAAGTACCGGTGTTTGAACGCGACCGACGGAATACACCCCTTGCTGCCCTTGCTGCTGGTAGTACAGGGTATAAAAGCGGGTGAGGTTGATGCCATAGAGCCAGTCGGCCCGCTGCCGGGCGAGCGCAGAATGTGAAAGCCTGCGAAATTCCAGGTTGTCTCTGGGTTGTTGTATGGCTTTGGCGACCGCTGCCGGGGTCAGGTCATTAATGAGTATCCGTTTTACGGGTGCCTTGCTCCCGAAATAGCGTATCACCTCATCAACCAGCAGCTGGCCCTCTCTGTCTGGGTCTCCGGCGTGGACGATGGTGTCTGCCTGCCTGATCAGCGATTCCAGTGCGCTTAGCTGCTGACGCACGCTGTCTTTGGGGGTGACCTGCCATTTGTCCGGGAACATGGGGAGATCGTGCTGGCGCCATGTTTTCCAGGCCGGGTTGTAGCTGGCGGGTTCGGACGGCTCCAGCAAGTGGCCAATGCACCAGCTTACGGTAGCGGCCTCACTGCCTTTGCCACAACGGATCCAGCCCTGGCCTTTTTGATAGGGGCCGGGAAGGGCGGCAGCAATTGCTCTGCCGAGGCTTGGTTTTTCGGCGATGTACAGGAGCATGGTTTTGGTATGGTTTTGTCAGAGTTGGAGTGGGAAGGGAATGTGGCGGTTTGGCAGTTGGGTGTCAAGGTTCGGGGGGATTGCCTCTTCTGTAGTAGACTGTTTGCCTTTGTTAAGGCGGATGTGGGAGTCAATAAGCGATGAAAATCCAGAACACTATCGAAACCAAACTGAAGGGAGCGTTTGACGCCAGTATTCTTCAGGTGGAAAACGAAAGCCACAAACACAATGTGCCGCCAAACTCAGAGACGCACTTCAAGGTAACGATGGTTTCGCCGGCCTTCGTTGGCCAAATGCGGGTGAAGCGACATCAGGCTATTTATAAAGTGCTTTCTGAGGAGTTGGAGATGGCCGGCGGCGTGCACGCGCTGGCGTTGCACCTATACTCTACTGAAGAGTGGGAGGCGTCTGGGCAGGTGGTGCCGGCATCGCCAAATTGTATGGGCGGCTCCAAGGCGGATCCGCAGGCAGCGGCGTCAGACGCTCAAGATCAGAGTGGAGGGCATTCATGAGCCAGTTCTTTCAGATTCATCCTGAAAATCCGCAAAAGCGGTTGATCATGCAAGCGGTTGAGATTTTGCGCAGCGGCGGTGTTGTGGTGTATCCCACTGATTCGGGTTATGCCCTTGGTTGCCATTTGGGTGAGAAGCCGGCAGCGGACAAGATCAAGCGGATTCGCCGGCTGGATGACAAGCATAACTTCACGCTGGTGTGTCGGGATCTCTCTGATATCGGTGTTTATGCCAAGGTAGATAACACCCAGTACCGGTTGTTGAAAACATTCACGCCCGGGCCTTATACGTTCATTCTGGATGCCACCAGCGAAGTGCCCAGGCGGTTGCTGCATCCCAAGCGGCGCACGATTGGCGTTCGTGTTCCCGATAACGCGATTGTTCAGGCTCTGCTGGGAGAGCTTGGCGAGCCTATTATGAGCAGCACGCTGATTTTGCCGGGCGAGTCCGACCCCATGACGGATCCCTACGATATTCGGGATACGCTGGAGCATGAGCTGGATCTGATTATTGATGGTGGTTTTTGCGGAATGGAACCGACTACAGTGGTCAACTTCACTGGCGATGTGCCGGTTGTTACCCGGATTGGCAAGGGTGATCCTACTCCCTTTGAGGGGTAATGCTCAGGCCCGGGTGTTCAGGTTGAAGGCATAGGCGCCTCGATTTGCCACGGCTTCAATCTGATCTGTCGGGGCCGAACGGCGGAGGGTGTCGTAGCGATGCACGAGATCCTGAAGGCCGTTGAACTGCTGGTTTTCACTGATCAGGGTGTCCAGCAGTGAATTATTAACGCCGTAGGCCTGGCTAAGTTTCACGGCGTTATCCATGAAATGCAGTGTCGGTTCGTTGACGCTGAGCCGGCTAAAAGCATCTGTGAAGTTTTTGTTCACGTTCAGGTCATTTTCGATCCGGGTGCGGGTTTCTTCTGCCAGTTTTCCGCCCACCTCAATCTTGCCGCTATCATTTTTATTGACGCTTATTGCCGTGGCCGGGTTCAGGCTGTATTCGGCAAGTTTGTGCCGCAGCGTCTCCCTTATAAAGGCAAGGTCCTGCCCAACGGTTTGCTTGTAATCGGCCAGCGGCAACTTCTGTGATTTCAGTCGACCCGTATCACTCAGGGAATCTTCCGATCGTGTGAAGCGATCATCGCCAGGGCTTGTGGGTGGCACTGTCTCTGCGCTGCCCGCCCCTTTGGCTCGTTGTTCCTCCGCCCCCGCTGCCGGTCGCTTTTCCAGAGTTTGCTGGAAGCGGGTGCTTGCCTGAATCAGGGATGTCAGCAGTGACATGGCGTGTTTTCCTCCATTGGCTCGCAGCAGGCGTGCCAGAAAATGCTCGTTAAGACGTTAAGAAGCACATTCCGGGCCACGTGTTAGAAATGCCTCATTCTGACTTGCGTCAGTAAATAATTGATGTATGTCTGTAAAGTTAACTGCCGCTTTGCCGTCAACAACAGAGAGTATCTAAGGAACCCCGGCTTGTTATGAAAAAATACTATTCCATCCGCTTTCTGTTGCTCGCCGCTCTGGCAGCGGCGTTTTCACTGATTCTGGTTTTCACCGTGCTCTATAGCGCGAATGCACAGCGTGATCACATGGAGGCATTCAGTCACAAGTATGTGGATGGTCTGGCCAAATCCTATTTTGATGGCCTGAACACCATGATGGTGACTGGCACGATCAGTAACCGAGAGGTGCTTCGTGACAAAGTAATGGCTCCCGAGGATGTGCTGGACGTAAGGGTGATCCGCAGTGACCAGTTGAATCGGATGTTTGGCAGCGGCACGAAGGCAGAACAGAAGCGTGATCCTGCCGATAAAAAGGCTTTGGCGGGCGAACGGATTGAACACTATTCAAGCAACGAAGATGGTCGCGTTTATACGCTGATTGAGCCGGTCATTGCCCGGGAAAACTATCAGGGTGTCAATTGTCTGGGCTGTCACCAGGCCCGGGAAGGCGATGTGCTGGGTGCGATTCGTGTGGATTACTCCCTGGCAGAGAGTGACGACAGTCTGCACCAGCAACTGCTGGCCAGCGGCGGTATTCAGGCCGTTATCTTCATTGTGGTGTTCTTCCTGACCGCGCTGGCTTTGAATCGGCTGGTTTTCTCCAGATTGCGCCGGCTTCAGGCCAGTATGGATGAGATTTCCGGAAACTCCGATCTCACGCTTGAGCTGGACGTTTCCCGCAACGACGAAATCGGTTCGGTATCCCTGGCGTTCAATCGCATGATGGCAAAAATCCGGGAAAGTATGCATACGGTCATGGATAACGCCGCACAGGTGGAACAGGCAGCTCGCCGCATCGCAGCAAAAGCCGAAACCACCGGTGATGAAGTGATGGCACAGAAGGACAATACGGATCAGGTTGCCAGCGCAACCACCGAAATGGCGGCATCGGCCGTTCAAGTGCGCGAAAACGCTAATCACACGACTCGCAAATCGGCAGAGACAGCGGATTCGGCCAATAGCGGCGAGCGCCGGGCCCGCGCCGCAGTGGAAGGTATCGAAGCACTGAATACGGAAGTGCAGGGTGGTGCCAGGCGAATTGAGGATCTGAACCAGCGCACCAGCCAGATGGCGAGCATGCTGGAAGAGATCTCCAACATTGCCGAACAGACGAACCTGCTGGCGCTGAATGCAGCCATTGAGGCTGCCAGAGCAGGAGAGCAGGGGCGTGGCTTTTCTGTGGTTGCGGATGAGGTTCGTGCACTGGCATCACGCACACAGGTTTCCACGGAAGAAATCCGCAAGACAATTAACGGGCTTAAAAGCGAGGTGGTTGATTGCGTCTCTACCATGCGCCATGCCTCGGATATGGCGGGCCATCAGGTAGAGGCCATCCTGAAAGTAGAATCCGAATTGCAGAGCATTGCCTCGGCTGTTCGTGAAATTACATCTCTCAATCAGGAGATGGAAAGCGCGGCGAACGAGCAGAGCGATGTGTCAGAGGCCATTAATCAGAATGTGATTGAAATCAGCCGCTCTGCAGAGCAGACGTCAGCAGATGCGCAGGAAACGGCCGATATTGCGGGTGAGTTGCTTGTGATGGCTGAAACACTCAGAGAAACCATTGAGCAGTTCCGTTTGACCAAAAAGGACAGATGACGGGCCGGCCTTTGCAGGCCGCCCCTAACCGTTACTCGGCAATCAGCATTTTCGGGTGACGTTAATGATCTTGAGATGGATATTGTTGCGGCCACGGATCGGCCACTCGATGGAATCGCCCACCGCAAGCCCGAGTAGGGCCGAGCCCGCCGGCGCAAGAATAGAGATTTTACCTTCTCCGGTGCCCACTTCGTGCGGGTACACCAGGGTCAGTTCCTGTTCCTGACCGCTATCCTCATTTTTAAAGCGAACACTCGAATTCATTGTTACCACGTGGGCCGGCATTTCCGCGAGCGGGACAAGTGTGGCCCGGCTCAGCTCATCATCCAGGCCATCCGCAACATCAGAATCACCCTGTTTTTCGATCAGCGTGTTTAAACGGTTGAAATCTTCTTCAGCAACCAATATTGCAGGCATATCAGCCATAGTAATCTCCAGAAAATAAATTAATAACTTGGAATTTCAGGATTCAGACGCCGAATCCGGCGTTTTAAAAGCGGATTCAGCGAGAAAAGAGAAAGGCGGACAACACACCAGTAGTGCCTGCTTGTTGGCGGGCACTGAAACAGTAGAAAGGAATGATCTCTGAGAAAAGCGTTCTCACAGGTTCACCTGATGTGTCGTTTCTGATAGTTAAAGGAAATGCGGCAACTTGGCCACTTTGGTCAATTTATAAGCTTTTGTCGGGTTCCACAAGTGGGCGTGCGGGAAACGTAAGAAATAAAGCGCATAACGCCAGATTTGTTAGACTGACACCATAAACGATTCACCCACAGACTGCATCAGGCAAGGAATTCCCTACCATGTCCAAACTGTTTCCTAGTGTTGATCCCGATGGATTGTTGGAATACTCCGTGGTATTCAATGACCGCTCGCTAAACCACATGTCGGCACCTTTCCAGCAGGTAATGCGGAATATCTCTTCCACCCTGCGGCAAGTTTATAATGCCAAAGGCGCCGTTATTGTTCCTGGTGGTGGCAGTTTTGGTATGGAAGCCGTCGCCCGCCAGTTTGCTAACGGCGAGCATTGCCTTGTGGTTCGCAACGGCTGGTTCAGTTACCGCTGGACGCAGATACTGGAGGCCGGTCGAATCACCGATAAAATTACCGTGCTCAAGGCCGAGGCTTTGGACGATACGCCTCACGCGGCCTACGCGCCGGTTCCCGCAGACACTGTTGCAGAACGCATCAGGGCAGAAAAACCTGCCGTTGTGTTTGTTCCCCATGTGGAGACCGCGTCTGGCATCGTGTTGCCAGACGACTACCTGAAAACCATTGGCAATGCGGTTAAGGATGTTAACGGCTTGTTTGTGCTGGATTGCGTAGCCTCCGGTGCTTTGTGGGTTGATACCACAGCCTGCGGCGTGGACGTTCTAATCAGCGCACCTCAGAAAGGCTGGAGTGCCTCACCTTGCGCTGCTCTGATCACATTGAGCGAGCGTGCCATGGCACGTATGGAAGAAACCACCAGCAGTAGCTTTGCGGCAGATCTGCGCAAATGGTCCCAGATCATGCAGGCCTATGAGTCTGGCAGCCACGCATACCACGCAACCATGCCTACCGACACTTTGGTAGTGCTGCGTGATGCCATGCTAGAAACTCTGAATACTGGCCCGGACCTGCTTTATCAGCGCCAGGTGGATCTTGGCCGACAAGTGCGCGAACTGTTTTACTGTGCCGGATTCAAAAGCGTTGCTGCTTCCGGCTTCGAGTCGCCCAGCGTAGTGGTTCTGCATACTGACGACATCAACATTCACAACACCAGCCTGTTCCGTGAACAGGGCCTGCAGATTGCAGCTGGCGTGCCGCTGATGTGCGGTGAGCCGGAGGGCTTTCGCACGTTCCGGATGGGGTTGTTTGGTCTGGAAAAGCTGAACAATGTAGGAAGGACGGTGGAAAATCTGAGGGTGGCATTGGAGGCGATTCGGGGCTGAAGTAATTTCCCCGCCTGACGTCAAACTGTCTTAAAACTGCCCCCAAACTGTCATGGCGCCGCTTTAGGGTGTGTCGGAAATACAAACACATCGGACACACTGAGGCGACCATGGAATTTCGCAAATCTCTTCTGGCTTTGGCCATTTCGGGTTCAGTCATCGCACTGGCGGGCTGTACAGACGACGGCGCTGACGGTACTGACGGCGTAGCCGGTATCAGCCAGACCCTTATTGAACTGAATGCATTAGGTACATACGCCAGCGGCGCGTTCGACGAGAGCGCTGCAGAAATTGTCGCCCATGACGCGGTCAATCAGCGTTTGTTTGTGATTAACGCTAACGATTCGAGCGTGGACGTACTGGATATCAATGACCCGGAAATGCCCACCAAGCTCAGCACAATCGATGCCAGCGCGGAAGGTGCATCGGCCAACAGCGTTGCAGTTTACGGCAACCTTGTAGCCGTAGCCATTGAAGCTACGGTGAAGCAAGACAACGGAAAAGTTGTGTTCTATAACACCACCGACCTGAATAAGGTAGGGGAAGTGACGGTTGGTGCGCTGCCGGACATGGTCACCTTCACCCGTGACGGCAACGCCCTGCTGGTCGCGAACGAAGGCGAGCCGAGCGATGACTACCAGAATGACCCGGAAGGCTCCGTCAGCATCATCAACCTTTCCAGTGGCGTTGGCGCAGCTACTGTAACCACTGCAGATTTCACCACTTTCAACGCCCAGCGGGCAGACCTGATGTCACAGGGCGTGCGTGTATTCGGGCCGGGTGCCACCCTGGCTCAGGATCTGGAACCGGAATACATTGCCGTATCTTTGGACAACAAAACTGCCTGGATCACTCTTCAGGAAAACAACGCCGTGGCCGAGTTGGACATTGCCGCAGGAGAGATCACCGCCATCATTCCGCTTGGATTCAAGAATCATAACCTTCTTGGCAACGAACTGGATGCCAGCAACGACGACAATGGCATTAACCTCCGCAACTGGCCGGTGCTTGGAATGTACAATCCAGATGCTATCGCAAGCTACGGCTATAATGGCAAGACCTATTATCTCACTGCTAACGAAGGCGACTCGCGAGACTACGATGGCTTCAGCGAAGAATTCCGCATTGCCGACCTGACCCTGGATGCGACTGCGTTCCCGAACGCCACCGAGCTTCAGGAAGACGCCAACCTTGGGCGCCTTAACGTTACGTCGACACTGGGCTACGGTAGCTCCTGCGATCCGAGCAATCCCGCTAACGTGACACTGAACGGTGGCAAGTACGACACCACTTATGTGGAGACTACCTGCGTATATGAAAAACTTTATGCCTACGGTGCCCGTTCCTTCTCGATTTGGTCAGCGGACGGCACGCTGGTGTTCGACAGTGGCAGCGAGTTTGAACGCATTACCGCCAACCTGATTCCGGACAACTTTAACGGAAACAACGACGAGAACTCCTTCGATAACCGTTCCGACGACAAGGGCCCGGAGCCGGAAGCCATCACCGTAGGGCAGATTGGCGGCCAGGTCTTCGCCTTCATCGGCCTTGAACGCGCCGGTGGCATCATGGTGTACAACGTGACGAATCCGCAGAACCCGGAGTTCGTGCAATACCTCAACAACCGGGACTTTTCCGCGTCGCAGACCGATCTGGAAAATGGACTGGCCGGAGACCTTGGACCGGAAGGGTTGGCCTTTATCCCTGCGGGCAAGAGCCCCAATGGTAAGCCCATGCTGGCGGTGGGTAATGAGGTGAGTGGAACCACCACGCTGTATGGAATTGATGTGATTGAGTCGTCAGCTAACTGAGCGACTTTGCTAAGCCGGAGATGGGAATAATCGGGCCGCTCCCCCAAGTGGATGCCGGTTGGTGTTTGCCAGTGGGTTTATACTTGAGAACCTGCAACACCTGGCGCACCTGGGCATTGATCCGGCTCAGCCAGAGCAAACGCACTGGCGAGACGTTTATCGTCGTGCCGGCGCCTACGAGGCCAGCAAACTGGAATCGGCGCTGAAAGTTCGGTCGCTCGCTGCGCAAACAGCGATAGACATGGTGGAAGTTCAGCCAGCAACGGTGGCAGGGCATAGCCAGACAGGTGAGCTGGATGCTGCGCAATCTGAGGGACTTCAATACTGGTCAGTGCGAAATTCCGGAGCCATCTGCTGGGGCATTTTCACACCGAGAAATATTCAATCAATTGTTCAGACTGCGCACTATGAGTTCATTGTGCGCGGTGGGGACATTGTTGATCGAAGGAAGGTCGTGGGGCTTTGAGTAGTTTGCAGATCACTTGTTTTGACCTAGTTGTTGTCTTTACCGGTTGAATGCACCTCTGTTAAAAATACAGGGGTAACCGTGATGCTTGCGGAGTTAGCGTGAGTGCTACCAGCTATGGCGTTGCTTGTGGGGGAGTAATTGGTGCCCTCGGCAGGACTCGAACCTGCTACCTTCCCCTTAGGAGGGGGACGCTCTATCCAGATGAGCTACGAAGGCGCTTCTTTCAGAAGGTCGGTATGATAGCGGTCTGAAGCTTATGGCTCAAGGTGTTACCGTGATTTCTGATTGTCTGGGAGTGTGCTTTGTCTGACCCTTTCTCGTTAAGTATCGTTGTGCCGGTCTGGATGGAGGCGGCAGGCGTTGTGGAAACACTTGAAGCGCTGCAGTCGCTGCGTTCAGCGGGGCATGAGGTGATTGTTGTGGATGCTGGTAGCACCGATGGCACGGCCAGGCTGGCAAGCCCGCTTGCGGATCGGGTGGTTCAGTCAGGAAAGGGCAGGGCAGTGCAGATGAATGCGGGCGCCTCCGTTGCTAAAGGCGGTGTTCTACTATTTCTGCATGCTGATACCCGCCTTCCTTCAAATGCACTGAGTTGCCTGAGTGAGTTTTTTTGCAGTGGCAAAGCCTGGGGCCGTTTTGATGTGTGCCTGAGTGGTCAGGGTGCGGTGCTCCGGGTGATTGCCTGGTTCATGAATCAGCGCTCTCGGTTAACGGGTATTTGCACCGGTGATCAGGCGTTGTTTGTGCGCAGGGAGGTTTTTGAGGCCCTGCACGGATTTGATAGCCTGCCAATCATGGAAGATATTGAGTTTTCCAGCAGGCTCCGCCTGGTTTCTCGTCCCTTCTGTATTCAGGAACCGGTGATTACTGACAGCCGGCGCTGGGAACAGGGGGGTGTCTGGCGCACGATTTTTCTTATGTGGCGTTTACGCTGGCGCTACTGGCGCGGCGAATCGCCGGAAACGCTTGCTCATTCCTACCGTTCGGACGTTCGTAATGGCACAGACTGAATTTCCCGATGCCCTGTTGATGCAATTCGCCAAGTGGCCGGAAGCCGGTCGGGTAAAAACACGCCTTATTCCTGCGCTGGGTGTTTCCGGGGCGCTGGATGCGCACTTGACGCTCACGCTTGCTGTGCTGGATAACCTGTGCGGCTCCGGCCTTCCTGTGCAGTTCTGGTGGGATAGAGAAGCAGAGTCTGTGCCGGCGGATGCGCAGGACATTGTTCGCACTATTGAGCAACGGGGCCTGGTACAGAAAGTACAACAGGGCGCTAATCTGGGCGATCGCATGCTGGGTGCGCTTGGAGCCGGTCTTGTGTCCCACGGTTTTGCTCTGATCGTGGGCAGCGATTGCCCTTCGGTTGAACCGGATTATGTTCATCAGGCGGTGGTCGGCCTGCAGGAATACGATGTGGTTTTGGGGCCGTCTGATGATGGTGGTTACGTGCTGATTGGCGCCCGCCGGGTGCTTCCGCACATGCTCGATGGTATTGAATGGGGCACCGAAGGTGTTCTCGAGCAAACCTGCCAGCGGCTGAAGGAGCTGGGGCTCAGCGTTGGTTTGCTGGAGCCCCGCTGGGATGTGGATGAGCCGGAGGACTGGGCGCGTTTTCAGCGCTTGCCCCCGGCCTGAGGTAGGCGGTTGTTCGTCGCCGATTACTTAGCGGTGACCGGCGGTTGCTGCAGAATAAGGTCGCGGGCTTCGTTAGCACTCAACCCTTCTCCCCCTGTAACGACACGCAGCGCCCGGCCTCTGTTTAATACCGCATCCCTGAAGGTCGTTTTCAGCTCCTCGAGGCTGACTGTTTCGACAGCTTTCGCGAGCTTCTCACGGGAGTCGAAGCCATCTGAGTCCAGATCAATTTCGCGCCAGTAGCGTCCAGAAATCTCTCCCAGCTGACGGTCCTGCTCCAGAATGCTGCTGATCACCGCCTGCTTTTCGCGCTCCAGGCGCTCTTGACTCAGATTGCTGAGAGTCGTCTCAAAGCCCGCAGTGAACTCGCGCACCGCCTGGTCGATGGCCTCCTGGCTGGCAGTAGGGGATTGAACCACGAAGCCGAGGGCCGGAGTTTCAAGCATCTCAAACGGCGTTGCATACACAATGTAGCCGAGCTGGCGGGTGGTGCGGATCTCTTCATAAAACGGGCTGCTGATTATCTGCGTCAGCAGGTGGAACCGGGCGCGCTCTTCAAAGCTGGTGTTCTTGCCTTGCGTGTAGAGTGTGTATCCGGTATCCGGATGGTCTACGTTCAGGGAGACCAGCATTTCCTCCGCCGGCAGTTTGCGAACATGGCTGCGCTCTACCGGCACAAAGTCACTCTTGCCAAGAACAATGGCATCAATCTGCTGAGCCACATTAAGTGCGTAGGACTCCGTGATATTGCCATGAACCAGCAGTACTGGGTCGACTTCTGAAAGCAGAGCCTCGGCGAAAGACATAAGCTCGTCGAGGGTCACCTCTCTGGCAGCCTGCAGTTTTTCTTCAGTGCTCCAGGTGTCTTCAAGCAGAGCTGCCTGGATAAACTCTGATGTCTGTTCAACCGGGCGGTCTTTGGCTTTGTTCTGCAGGCTGTCTATCAGGTTTTGCCGGGCAATATCAAACCGTTGCCGGGTGATCTCCGGCGCCGAAACCTGCATGAGGATGCGGTTCATCAAGGTGTGCAGTTTGTCGCTGTAGCCGCCGACGCGGACGGTGATGCCACGCAGGTGCGGGTAAATGCTGTAATCCAGCCCGGCAAGGCGTGCGGAATAGGCCCAGGCGTTCAGGTTGTTGTTGATGCTGTCTACCAGAAGCCGCGTCAAAACATGGCTGCGCGCTGATATTCGGGCCGCCGGGGTGCGCAGGCTGAAAAATACGTTGGCTTTTGGCGTGTTGAAGCGGGTGTCCCGTGCAAACCAGATAGCCATGCCGTCCTGGTTGCCCAGCAGTTCGGGCTTGCTCATGGTTTTACCCGGGACCATGGTCAGGTTTTCCGGTACAAACGGGTTGGGTGAAGGAAGCCGAAGTGCCTTGGTCAGTGGGTCTGGCGCTTTGGTTCGGAGTGTTTCCGCGTTCAGGGGTTCAATTTGCCAAGGTGTTTCATACCACTGAGTCAGGTTCGGGTTCTTCAGTTCGGGCTGCGGCGCCAGTAAATAAGCCATCACGTTATCCGGCGTCAGCCTGGCAAGAATATCCCGGTACTGATCCGGCGCGTAACGCTCCATCAGCCAAGGCGCGCTGAGAATGTCATCTGCGGGGTAATCCTGGAGTTGGCTCGACAGGCTCATGGCCTCATGTATGGGTTCGCCCTGTTCGCGAAAGCGAAAATCGATTCGTGTCAGCCGCTGCATTTCTTCAAAACGCTGCTGGCTAATACCTTGCTCACGAATGATGTCGATGTATTGAAAAACCAATGGCAGGATTTCTTCTTCCCGGCTCAGACCCTCGGGCGTGAGTGCAATACTGATGTCCAGTGTGGCGTTCTCGCCTGTGTCCATACCAATGCCTGCTGACAGGCTATCCGCCAGGCCGCTCTTCTTGAGCACATCAAAAAGGCTTCCTGGTCCTTCATGGCCCAACAGATTGGCAATGTAGCTGGCTGGTTTGGTTCGGTAATTTTCCTGCTGTGATGGAATCGGGAATGACAACGACAGACTGCGCACATCCTTGATTGCTTCCGCCGTTACCTTCGCTGGCAGTGCGTTGGTTTCCAGCAGGCTGGCGGTGTGAACCCGTGGTTTCAGATTGCGGTTCTCGATGGCGTCGAAACGCGCCCGTACCATGGCTTCAAGCTTGTCCAGCGGTTGCGGGCCATAGACCGCGAGGGTCATCAGGTTTGCGGAGTAACGGGCTTTCCAGAACTCGATCAGATCGGGCCGAAGAGGGTTGTTGTCGGTGTTTTCCAGCGTGGTCAGGTTGCCGACGGCGAATTGGTGGAATGCATGCTCAGGGTTGCTCGCGGCTTTTTTAACCGAATAGAACCGGCGGCCGTCTTCCTTCTGTTTGGCACTGAACTCCGAATGAACCGCGTTGCGCTCGCGGTCGACAAGCTCGGCAGTAAACAAGGGTGCCGCAAACTGCTGGGCGAAGCGGTCCAGCGCGGACTCCAGGTAATCGGCCTGGATATCAAAAAAATAGTTGGTATTACGAAAAGCGGTAAAGGCGTTATGGCTGCCGCCGTGGCTCTTGATGAACTGTTGATACTCGCCGGGCTCTGGATACTTTTCGGTTCCCAGAAACAGCATGTGTTCCAGGAAGTGTGCGATGCCCTCCCGCTCTTTCGGATCATCACCGCTGCCAATGGCCACGTTCATGGAGGCAGCGGCTTTGTCTGCGTCCTTGTCGGATACCAGAATGGCCCGTAAGCCGTTGCCCAGCTCGATGAAGCGATATTCGTTGTTATCGTTCGGGCTCTTCTCTGGCGTTGGTGCTGCTGAAGCAAACGAACAGAAAAATAACAGCACAAGCAGCGCAAACAGATTTGCCGTTAGCACCTGTGTTCTGGCGTTCAAGTGGATACCAATACGCATAGGACCTCTGTTATCCGTTGGAGAGCTTCTGAAAGGTCTTCAGTGCATCATGGCTTTTCGGGTGTTTTCGGGCTGTTGATCCAGAGTTTTGCGCGCCAGATCGGCCGCCTTCTCGCCATCAAGCTGGCCGGAAGCAATCCGTTCAAGCACCGTTGCCATGATAGCGACGGATTCGCGGTAATCGGCAAACTCTGCCTGGAACGCAGTGTCGATTGCCTGGTAGACCGCCTGGATTTTCTGTTCCCGGTCTCCGGAATCCTTCGTCGTGTCGTTGATGGCTTTGAGGCAGGCACGGGCAATACTGATGTAGCGTTCGGTGTTCAGGTTTTCGTTCTGCATTGTCTGGATTCCGGATATCACTGGATCTGTGAAAAAGACTGACGCCTGAAGAGGCAATAAGTTCCGGATTATCGCATTGCTGGCAGGCTGTTTCATTGCTTTGAAGTAATTCATCGTCGGGGAGGGCGAGCGCAAATTACTGTGCTAGTCTCAAAACTGTTGTGTCGGCAAAAAATACAGGCACAACTGTCGGTTTTTAGAGTAATAGCTCTAGTTAAAACAACAGGTTACCGAGTAAAAGCTCTAAAAAAGACCGATACATGAATATTGCATTTAAGTACAATGCCGGCCTTGCAGCGTCTTTATAAGACTTTGGTCGAATAAGGCCGGCATGGATATTGGGTAGTCAACAACAGAGCAGCAGGCAGGGTGGATTATCAATGAATTATTTCCTGACCGGTGGTACCGGGTTTATTGGCCGTTTCCTAGTGGAAAAACTTCTGGCACGTGGTGGCACCGTGCATTTGCTGGTACGTGAGCAGTCCCGCGGCAAGCTTGACGCACTCAGGGAGCGGTGGGGCGTAGACGAGTCCCGTGTTAAGGCCGTGGTTGGCGACCTGACCAGCAAAAACCTGGGCCTTGATGCCAAAACTCTTCAGGCCCTGACCGGAAAGGTCGACCACTTTTTCCACCTGGCTGCTGTCTACGATATGGGTGCTGATGAAGAAGCTCAGCAGGCCACGAATATTGATGGCACCCGGGCCGCAGTAAATGCCGCTGAAGCAATGAAGGCAAAGCGCTTCCACCATGTTTCGTCGATCGCAGCAGCGGGTCTGTTCAAGGGTATTTTCCGCGAGGATATGTTCGAGGAAGCAGAGAAGCTGGATCATCCGTACCTGAGGACCAAGCATGAATCGGAAAAAGTAGTCCGTGAAGAGTGCAAAGTGCCGTTCCGTATTTACCGCCCTGGTATGGTGATTGGCCACTCGGAAACCGGAGAAATGGACAAGATCGATGGTCCGTACTATTTCTTCAAAATGATTCAGAAAATTCGCCGCACGCTGCCTCAGTGGGTGCCGACGATTGGAGTTGAAGGTGGTCGCCTGAACATTGTCCCAGTGGACTTTGTTGTTAATGCACTGGATCACATCGCACACGCCGAAGGCGAAGACGGCAAGTGCTTTCACCTCGTTGATTCTGACCCTTATAAAGTGGGCGAAATCCTCAACATATTCTGTGATGCCGGCCACGCGCCTAAAATGGCGATGCGCATTGACTCTCGGATGTTCGGTTTTGTTCCGCCCTTTATCCGTCAGAGTCTGAAAAACCTGCCGCCGGTTAAGCGGCTCACCAGCGCCGTGCTGGACGATATGGGCATTCCACGTTCAGTGCTGTCGTTTATAAATTACCCCACTCGCTTTGATGCCCGTGAAACCGAGCGAGTGCTGCAAGGATCAGGTATAGAGGTGCCACGCCTTGAAGGTTACGCACCCGTGATCTGGGACTTCTGGGAGCGTCATCTCGACCCTGACCTATTCAAGGACCACACTCTGAAGGGTACGGTTGAAGGTAAGGTGTGTGTGATCACCGGAGCAACGTCCGGTATCGGCTTGGCGACGGCTGAAAAACTGGCGGGAGCTGGCGCTATTCTGGTGATTGGCGCCCGCACCAAGAAAAAACTGGACGAGGTGACCGCATCCCTGGAAGCCAAGGGTGGCAATGTGCACGCCTACCAGTGTGACTTCTCCGATATGGAAGATTGCGACCGGTTTGTGAAAACTGTTCTGGATAATCACGGCCACGTTGATGTGCTGGTAAACAACGCTGGTCGCTCCATCCGCCGTTCGCTGGCGCTGTCTTTCGATCGCTTCCACGATTTCGAGCGCACCATGCAGCTGAACTACTTCGGTTCCGTGCGTCTGATCATGGGGTTTGCGCCTTCCATGCTGGAACGCCAACGCGGGCATGTGGTTAACATTTCTTCCATTGGTGTTCTTACCAACGCGCCACGCTTCTCGGCCTATGTGGCGTCTAAATCGGCGTTGGATGCATTCAGCCGATGCGCGGCTTCTGAATGGTCAGATCGGAACGTGACGTTTACCACCATCAATATGCCGTTGGTGAAAACGCCAATGATTGCGCCCACCAAGATCTACGACTCGGTACCGACTCTCTCGCCGGAAGAGGCGGCGGATCTGGTGACGAACGCAATTATTGAGCGCCCCAAGCGTGTTGCTACGCGCCTTGGCATTTTTGCTCAGGTACTGCATGCATTGGCGCCGAAGATGGGCGAAATCGTAATGAATACAGGGTATCGCATGTTCCCGGATTCATCCCCGGGAGTAGGCGGCAAGCCCATTGAAAGGCCTAAGGTGTCCACGGAACAGGTGGCATTCGCAGCCGTTATGCGGGGTATTCACTGGTAAGCAGCGCTTTCCGCAGCTTTGAATCAAAAAAACCCGCATTTCAATTGCGGGTTTTTTTGTGGGTGTTGTTTATCGAAATGTAGCCCGTACTATTCAGCTTCATCCGAAATCACAGGCGGCGGAAACCCGCCCAGCTCCAGCCAGCGATTGACGATCCCACAGAACAGGTCGGCTGTCCTTTCCGCATCGTAGGCAGCGGAGTGAGCTTCCTTACTGTTGAACGGAATGCCTGCCAACTTGCAGGCTTGGGCCAGAACAGTGTGGCCATAGGCCAAGCCCGCAAGGGTGGCCGTGTCGAATGTGGAGAAGGGATGGAATGGGTTCCGGTTGATCTCCGCCCGCTGTGCCGCAGCAAATACGAAGTTGTGATCAAAGGTTGCGTTGTGACCCACCAGCACTGCGCGCTTGCAATCGTGTGCTTTGACCGCCTTGCGGATAGGGCTGAAGATTTCGCTCAGGCCTTCACGCTCCGGCACAGCTTCACGCTCCGGGTTCCAGGGGTCGATGCCCGTGAAGTCCAACGCAGATTGCTCCAGATTGGCGCCTTCAAACGGGTCAATCTGCTGCACATGGGTTTCAGCACGCCGCAAACGGCCGTCCTCGTCCATGGTCAGCATCACCGCAGCTATTTCCAGCAGAGCATCACGGTCCGGATTGAACCCGCCGGTCTCTACATCGACAACAACGGGTAAAAAGCCGCGGAATCTGCGGGACATGGGGTGCGATTGTTTGTTTTCGTCTGTCACTAAAGCTCCGGTCGTGGCCGTTTATCAGGAAGTCTCGAGAAATTCACGCTTGGCGCCAGTTAATGGTTTCGCCGGCTTTCAACGGAATGATGGTACCACCAGCCAGTGGCAATTCATCAGGCATTGTCCAAGGTTTCTTTACCAGGGTAATGGTATCGGTATTTCGCGGCAGACCATAGAAATCCGCACCGTTCAGGCTGGCGAATGCTTCCAGTTGGTCAAGAATGCCGAGTTCGTCAAAAATTTCCGCATACAATCCGATTGCGCCGTAGGCTGAATAACAACCGGCGCAGCCGCAAGCTGCCTCTTTTTTATCCATGGAGTGCGGCGCAGAGTCGGTTCCCAGAAAGAATCGCTTGTCGCCGCTGGCGATAGCATCCCTCAGGGCTTGCTGGTGCCGGTTGCGCTTTAGGATCGGAAGGCAGTACAGGTGAGGGCGTATACCACCCACCAGCATGTGATTGCGATTGTACATCAGGTGCTGAGGCGTAATCGTCGCACCAAGGTTGTCGCCTTGATGATGCCGTACAAACTCCGCGGAATCGGCAGTGGTTATGTGCTCAAGCACAACCCTGAGGTTCGGAAAGGCTTCCAGTGTGGGCGCCAGAACGCGCTCAAGAAATACCTTCTCCCGGTCAAAAATATCAACTTCTGCATCGGTGACTTCGCCATGAACAAGCAACAGCATGCCGCATTCAGCCATGGCTTCAAGTACCGGATAGATATTGCGGACATCCTGCACGCCGGAAGCAGAGTTCGTGGTGACTCCGGCCGGATATAGCTTTGCTGCGACAACGCCGTCGGCACTTGCCTCAAGGATGTCTTCGCGTGTAGTAGACTCTGTAAGGTAAAGCGTCATCAGTGGCCGGAAGCCGGTACCTGTTGCCGCTGCCAATATGCGATCCCTGTATGCCGAGGCCTCAGCGGCGCTGGTAACCGGCGGCACAAGGTTGGGCATGATGATCGCACGCCCGAAACAGGCTGCGGTTGCCGGCACGACGTCCTTAAGAACATCGCCGTCGCGAACGTGGAGGTGCCAGTCGTCGGGGCGCACAAGTGTAAGCTGTTCGGTCATGAGCTGGTTTCCGAAATACCTTCAAAGGGCAAAAATGAGACGCGAAAGGCGCGTTCGCTTTGGAAGGCGCTTCGACCCTGAAAAATTTTGCAGATTATAACAGAAGGCGCCGGTGATTGTTTTTCCTCTCGCCGATTAAAGAACATCGTAGTGGTGCCGTTAAACAGGGAAACCAGGAATCATCCGTGATGAACCAGCGGTATGACTGTTATGGCGCTCTTATGGCACTCTTATGGCACTCTGCTTCCCTAAAATAGCGCTGAATCTGCTGGCAATACTGGCGCTGGGTGTTTTTTTGCCCGGATCTGGCGTGGCCGGAAGCTATGGTGCCGGAATCTCAAACAGCCAGTGGTATCTTGCCGAATCCGTTTTTGAGTGTTCTCTGGTGCACGAGGTTCCAGGCTACGGTCGGGCCGTTTTTCGTCACAGGGCCGGAGAAGAACTGTCATTTTTTCTGGAATCCGAATCCCACTTTATGCGCCCCGGGCGTGGCTCGCTGATTGTTGAGGCCCCTTCCTGGCGGCCGGGGGTGGCGCCGAGGCCCGTGGGCACCGTAAACGTATCCGAGGGGCGCCGCCCGGTGTCTCTTGAAACACGTCAGGCGGTCATTCTTGCGCAAAGCCTTCTGGACGGTATGCGCCCAACTGTTACCCGTGCGTCCTGGTACGATGGAAGCCCGGTTCGGGTGCAGGTTTCCAACATCAACTTTAACGGCCAGTATCAGCGTTACCGGTCTTGTGCTGCGAATCTGTTGCCGGTAAATATCGATCAGATAGGGCGCTCAAGAGTAGCGTTTGCCAGTGGTAGCAAGAAACTATCTGAAACAGATATGGATCTGTTGGACGATATCGTTGCCTATCTTATGGCCGATACCACGGTTGAGCGTGTGTTTGTCGATGGCCATAGCGACGGTATTGGAAGCCGTATTGATAATCGGGCATTGTCAGAAGATCGCGCTAATGTGGTGGCGGATTACCTGAAAAGCCGTGGGGTGGATCCGAACCTGGTGACGGTGAGGGCCCATGGGGATCAGTACCCGGTGTCCAGACGGCCCGCCGATAATCGCCGCACGACTATCCGTTTACAGCGCGAGGGCGAGCGCCCTGGGCTCCAGCAAGCCAATGGTTATGGCGGAGCCTCCGCGGGTTGACGTTACGGTCTCGACGACCGGCTCTCTCAGTAAATCGAGCTCAACACTTCCAGATGAGCGTTCACGCTCTCTGCGAGAGCTTTCAGATGGTAACCACCTTCCAGCGTCGAAATGATCCGGTCGTTGCTGTGTTCACTCGCGACGCCTGCCAGCATTTCGGTCAACCAGCGGTAATCCTCGGTTTCCAGATTGAGTTCCCCCATAGGATCTAGGCGGTGAGCGTCAAATCCTGCTGATATCAAAACAACCTGGGGTTTGAACGCGTTCAGGCGCTTGATCCATCCGGCTTCCACCTGTTTGCGGAACTCGGCAGCGGAACAGCCCGCTTCGATGGGGATGTTTACGATGTTGTCGGCCTGCCGGTGCACGTGCGAGTGGGGATAGAAAGGGTGCTGGAAGCTGGAGCACATCAGTATGCGTTCATCCCCGCTCACAATGTCTACCGTGCCATTGCCCTGATGCACATCAAAATCAATGATGGCTACCCGTTCAAGATGGTGGAAGTTGAGCGCGCGCATGGCGGCCAGTGCGACGTTATTGTAAAAACAGAAGCCCATGGACTTGCTCCGCTCAGCGTGGTGGCCGGGAGGCCGCGCACAGATGAACGCATTGGTAACCTGGCTGCTCATGACCATATCCACTGCCTGAACATTGGCCCCTGCGGCCAGCCTTGCCGCCCGCAGGGTGTCTGGCATCATGGCGGTATCTGGGTCGGTGAATACCCTGCCGCGAGTAGGTTGCATCATGTCGAGCTGTTGCAGGTAGCGCTCGGGATGCACGCTCAAAAGCTGATCTCGGGTGATTTCTTCGGGGCGCACCCAATCGAGCTTTTCGGCAATTCCGGTATCGGCAATGTAACTGATGATGGCGGCCAGGCGGCCAGGGCTCTCGGGATGTTCTGGCCCCATGTCGTGTTTCATGCAGTCATCGTGGGAAAAAAATGCGGTAGTCATAAATCTCGAAATGCCCCGACTATACTTGTATTTTTTTCAATCCTATCAGGGATAATACGACGGTGCCGCGTTTCTTTGGTCTTATAACGGCGATAGGCATTTCACATCGGTTCGTCTATGCCTAAGATAGGACAAACACATGCTAAAGGAGAGTTAGCTTGAGCACTCGGTACCTGGAAAGTTTGTTCAATCCTGCATCCATAGCGGTGATCGGTGCGTCGGAGCGGTCGGACAACCTTGGCGGTATGGTGTTACGAAACCTGATGAGCGGCGGCTATCCAGGCAAGCTTCTGGTGGTTAACCAGAACGATTATGACAACGTGCATGGCGTGCCCTGTGTTAAAAAAGTGTCCAAAATGGAGTTTTCGCCAGATCTCGCTATTGTCTGTACGCCACCGGATACGGTAACCAAAACGATAAGGCGCCTGGGCGAAGCGGGCGTGCGTACGGCGATTGTGATGACCGGCGGTATGTCTCGTACTCACAGTAAAACCGGTCAGCCGTTGATGTATTCTGTTCGGGAGGCTGCTAAAGAAACTGGCATCAGAGTGTTGGGCCCGAATACCATTGGCCTTATGGTGCCGGCCAGAAGTCTGAACGCCACTTATGCGCACATGGGCGTCCTTCCCGGCCGCGTGGCGTTTGTGGGCCAATCGGGCACCATCGCCAGTTCGGTGATTGACTGGGCATTTGCTCGCGGCGTTGGCTTTTCTAATTTTCTCACTCTCGGCGATGGCATGGACATCGATCACGATGATTTGATCGACTACCTTGCTCAGGACACCCAAACCCGCGCCATCCTCTTGCACATCGAACATATTCCAAATGCACGGCGTTTCATGTCGGCTGTGCGGGTGGCGTCCAGAACCAAGCCTGTGATTGCTGTCAAATCTGGAAGAGTGCCAGAATCCGAGTGGTTAACCCATGAGTTGCCTGATGGCATCACGCGCAGTGATCCTATATACGATGCCATGCTGCAGCGTGCTGGTGTTCTGCGGGTTGACGGGCTTGGGCAGATGTTTGATGCGCTGGAAACGCTCACCAGAATGCGGCCGCTGCGCCGGGAATCCCTTGCGATTATGGCCAATGGTGTGGGCCCCGGGGTATTGGCTGTTGACCGGCTGGCTGACCTGGGCGGTAAGTTGGCCAGCCTGTCTGAGTCCAGCATTAACGCCCTGGCGGAGCTATTGCCGCCTTACTGGACGCGCAAGAACCCCATCGACCTTAACTACGATGCCTCCCCGGAGTTGTACGGAAAAGCAATCAAGATTCTGGCCAAGGACCCCAAAATAGCCAACGTACTTGTGATGTACGCCCCCAGCCTGACAGAGGACAGCCTGCAGATTGCCGATGCCGTTGTGCAGGCAGTCAAGGGCACGCGGCTCAATATCTTCACTTGCTGGCTTGGGCAAAGCACAGTGATGGACGCCCGCGATGAGTTTTATCGCGCCGGTCTGCCGTCATTTTTTAATCCGGAAAAAGCCGTTGTCGCCTTTATGCAGCATGTACGGCACCAGCGTGTTCAGCGCCTGCTGACGGAGACGCCTGAATCCTTTACCGACCACTTCTCAGACCACACGAAAACCAGACGTGTCGTCATGAATGCGCTTCGCTTGGGTCGCAAACATTTGACGAGCCAGGAAGCCCGGGAAGTTGTTCACGATTACGGCATTAATACCATTGAGACGGTTTATTGTGACGATGTAGAAGAAGTTCTCGAGGCTTTTTCCATAGAGCGCCGTCCGGTGGACGTGACCATTATTCACGAGCAGGCCTGCCACCCATTTGTAACCCTCACTGTTCCCCAGCGCCGCTATAAGGGTACGGTACAGAAGCTAAACAGTGAGAACGCGATTATTGATGCCTGTCGTTTCCTGGTGGAGGAATGTCAGAAGCACTTCCCGGTCAGCGAAATTCTTGGCTTTGCCATGCAGCGATCCTATCAGCACGTTGGTGGCATTGAGTTCAGCGTCGGAATAACGAGAGATGCTCAGTTCGGGCCCTTGGTGGTCTGCGGAGCCTCGGGCGCCCATGTCAACGTGATGACGGATCGGCAGATTGCGCTGCCGCCTCTGAACATGGTTCTCGCCCGGGAGCTGTTACGCCGTACCTATATGTTCAAACTGCTCAGAGAGCACAGTCTGAAACCTGATTCGGATATTCGGGCGGTCTCAGAAACGCTGGTTACACTCTCCCAGATCGTGATCGATATCCCCGAGATTCGCGGGTTGGAAATTTCGCCCCTGTTATTCAACGAGCAGGGTGCAGTAGCTGTTAATGTCGCTATCAACCTTTCTGAAACGCCAGGCCGACCGATTATTCAGCCTTACCCGAGAGAGCTTGAGGAGTGGCTGGTGCTTCCCAAATCCGGACGTCGGGTCGTTATCCGCCCCGCTCTCGCAGAAGACGAACCATCGCACCGGGTGTTCCATGAGCTGCAGTCGCCGGAATCGATTCGCTACCGGTTCTTCCAGTACCGCAAACATTTCTCCCGGGAAGACGTCGCGCAGATGGTGCAGATCGACTACGACCGGGAAATGGTCTTTATTGCCAATGCGCCGAAGGAGGACGGTGAAGGGGACGAAACTCTCGGCACCGTAAGAACCTGGACCGACGCGGACAACCTGCAGTGCGAGTTCGCGGTGATGGTTCACGATAAAATGAAGGGTGAAGGCCTTGGTGTTGCGCTGATGCAGAAGATGATCGATTACTGCCGCGCCCGTGGCACAGTGGAAATGGTTGGCGATGTACTGGCAGACAACCGCCCGATGTTGCAGCTGGCCGAGCACATGGGGTTCGAGATCAAGTACAACCTTGAGGAAGGGGCGATGGATTTGCGCTTGGTGCTGAACGAGCCAGAAAAGGACTGGCAGAAGGAGCGGCTGGGGAAGAGCGCTCACTGAGGCCTTTCTGTGAAAGACTCCAGCGGCGCTCATGCGCCTGAGTGATTACTCTTCGACGATTGCCGAACGGTCTTCACCGCCCATGGCTTCCAACAATCCTGGAATCAGCTTCGACAGTTCCAGAGTCATGAGAGTGAAGGCAGCATCAAACTTTGCTGCAGCATCATCCACATCTACGTCATCGAGCTGATCCTGAAGCGTTTCGCCAAATTTCAGCCGACGAATGCCCAGTTCTTCATCCAGAATGAAGGACACGTTGTTGTCCCAGGTCAGGGCCAGCTTAGTGACCTCCATTCCCGCTTCCAGATGATTGCGGATTTCGTCTGCCTTCAGATTCAGCCCTTTGCAGCGAACCACGCCGCCGTCTTCGGACGGATCTTTCAGCTCACATTCATCGCCTAGCACCACGGTGCCGGGCAGGTCGATGGTTTCGTTCAGCCAGCCCGTGAAAGTGAAGGCTGGAGCCTGCTCCACTGCAGGCGGCCGCACAGGCAAGGAACCCAGGCTTTTACGCAGGGTTGAAGCCAGATCTTCGGCCTGTTTTGCGGAGCCGGCGTCAACGACCAGAACGCCGTCTTGGGGCGCCAGATAGGCAAAGCAGCGGCGGTTCCGCGAAAATGCCTGGGGCAGCATTTCCAGCATAACCTGCTCTTTGATCTCCTCTTTTTCTTTGCGACGAACCTTGCGGCCTTGTTCGATCTCGATGGCTTCGGCTTTATCTTCAACCGCATCCTTTATTACTGGCCCCGGCAGGATTTTTTCTTCCTTGCGCAACGCAATCAGGTGATAACCATTGGCACTGTGAACAAGCTGTTCACCGTGCTTGCCAAGAGGCGAAACCCAGCCCTGGCGAGTGGTTTCCTGTGGTCCACAGGGCTTGAATGCATCGCCGCTGAGCTTTTCTTCCAGCTCTTCAACAGAGATATCAAACGGCTTGGTAAAACGGAAAACGCGGGCATTGCGAAACCACATCAGGCTTGATCCTTGTCTTTCATATTTGCATGACCTCTACGAGCACTGTTTTGATGATAAAACCGAACACTCCGGCCCCCAGCACCGTAAACAGGGCGATGGTGCCAAACTTTCCGGCTTGTGATTTTTTGGCAAGATCCCAGACGATAAAACCCATCCAGCCAATAAGTGCTGTCAGAAACACCAGCATGGCGATCTGCGAAAAGACTGCTTCATTCATGATTTTCTCCGAACTCAATCTGGATTACTGTTCATCCCGCAGGAAAACCCAGTTGTTCTTGTCGGACTGGTCTTCGCTGAAATAGTAGCCATCAAGGTCAAAACCCTTGAGGTCGTTCGCATCGGTAATACGATTGAGGATGGCATAGCGGCACATCAGGCCGCGGGCCTTCTTGGCGTAGAAACTGATCATTTTGTATTGACCGTTCTTCCAATCCTTGAATTGGGGGGTAATCAGCCGTCCTTCAAGGTCTTTCTTCTTCAGGCTTTTGAAATATTCGTTCGAGGCCAGGTTGACCAGTACTTCGTCGTCGCTCTTCAACAGGCGGTTTATTTCCTGAGTGAGGCAGTCGCCCCAGAACGCATACAGATCCTTGCCGCGTTTGTTCTCAAACTTTGTCCCCATTTCCAGCCGGTATGGCTGCATCAGGTCGAGAGGTTTGAGAATGCCATATAGCCCGGACAGCATGCGCAGATGCTTCTGGGTAAAACTGAAATCCTGCTCGCTGAAGCTTCCTGCATCCAGCCCCGTATACACGTCACCTTTGAACGCCAGCACCGCTTGGCGAGCATTCTTCGGAGAGAAGGGCGTGTGCCAGCTCTGAAAACGTTCGGCGTTCAACTGGCCCAGCTTGGCGCTGATACTCATCAGGTTGCTGACTTGGTGGGGCTCCAGCTCTTTGAGCGGATCAATCAGTTCGCAGGCGTCGTCCAGAAAGTCCGGCTGGGTAAAGGTTTCCGTTGCCAGTGGGCTCTCATAATCGAGGGTTTTAGCGGGTGAGATAACCATCAACATGTCAGATAATTCCTCATTGCAGAAACGTGAGTAACTGATCCCGGGTAAACGGCCAGTCAAGTTCATGCCCGGTATCACTCCGCCGGAGCACTGGAATTCGTGTGCCGTAACGCTGCACCAACTCCTCTGATTGCGCGATATCCACCACATCCACCGGTACCGGAGCCGGCATGGGCGTACTCACCAGCAGGGCTTCGGCCAACTCACACAGATGGCACTGGGACGTGGTGTAAAAAAGCAGTTCCATTATTTCGGTTGGGCGTTTACTTGCTGGCCGTTTACGCCTGCGCTGTCACCGCCCATCAGGTACAGGTAAATCGGCATCAATTGTTCCGGAGCCGGGTTCTGTTGCGGATTTTCTGCAGGGTAGGCATGGGCTCGCATATTGGTTCTGGTCGCACCGGGGTTCAGGCTATTTACCCGCACATTGTGGCGTTTGTCATCCAGTTCGTCGGCCAGAAGTTGGCTCAGTCCTTCGACGGCAAACTTGGATACCGCATAGGCACCCCAGTAAGCCCTGGCTTGACGGCCAACACCGGAGGACGTGAAGATAACCGATGCAGCATCGGACTTGCGCAGCAGGGGAATCATTGCCCGGCTCAACAGGAACGGCGCTGTAGCGTTCACGTGCATGACCTTGTTCCAGGTTTCCGGATCGTACATTTCCACCGGGCTGCGGTCGCCAAGAATGCCAGCGTTATGCAACAGGCCATCGAGCTTCCCGAAATTGTCTTCCAGGGTCATGGCTAGTTCTTCGTAGTCCTTTACGGCAGCGCCTTCAAAATTCATCGGTACAATGGCCGGCTTCGGGTGCCCGTCAGCTTCGATTTCATCGTAAACCGACTCCAGTTTGCTCAGGGTTCGCCCTACAAGAATCACGGTGGCACCGTGGGCGGCGTAGGTTTTGGCGGCTGTACGGCCGATTCCGCTGCCAGCACCGGTCACCAGTATGATGCGGTCTTTCAGAAGATCAGCGGGGGCCTGGTAATCTTGCATAACCTGTCTCCGTATCAGGTTGGGGATTTGTCAGAGTGTGTTAGAGCTGGTCAGTTTCAGAAGCGCGCTATTGTAACAGCTTTGCGAGATCGTTGACGGTGTCGGCGATGATGTCTGCTTGCCATAGATCAACGGTTTCAGGCTCTTCGATATAGCCATAGCGCACGGCGATGGTTTTCATGCGGGCATTGCGGCCGGCCTCAATATCCCGTTCATGGTCGCCTACGTATACCGCTCGGGCAGGATCTGCACCGATCTGTTTGCAAGCCAGAAAAAGGGCTTCCGGGGCGGGCTTTCGGTGGGTGACGTGATCCGGGCAGACCAGCGAAGCGCAACGCTCTTTCAGGCCAAGCGCCTGAACCAGCGGAGCGGCAAAGCGTACCGGCTTGTTGGTAACAATGCCCCAGGGAATTCCCCGATGTTCCAGCGACTGGAGCAGTGTATCCATGCCCTCAAAAAGACGGGTTTCAACGGCGACACCTGCCTCGTAAAGATCCAGAAAGGCTGTGTGCTTGCCAAGATAATCCGGGTGATCGGGCTCCAGCCCAAAACCCACCCGCACCATGGCCCGGGCACCGTTGGAGACGGACCGGCGTATGTGATCAGCCGGAAGTGCCGGGAGTCCGTGCTGCTGGCGCAATTCGTTTAGGCAGCGGATAAAATCCGGCGCTGTGTCGATCAATGTGCCATCCAGATCGAACAGAACGGTTGAGGGCTGTTCAGTTTTCACGGATGTCCCGCGCGTGCATCAGGTAGTTTACATCCACGTCCCGGCCCAGCTTGTAGGAGCGGGTAATGGGGTTATAGGTCATGCCGGTCAGTTCACGCACATCCAGTCCTGCGTGGCGCAGGTAATCCGACATTTCTGATGGCCGGATAAACTTCTTCCATTCGTGCGTGCCCTTGGGGAGCATGTTCAGTACGTATTCGGCACCAACAATAGCAAACATGAAGGACTTGGGGTTGCGGTTGATGGTAGAAACAAACAGGTGTCCGCCGGGCTTGAGCAGGGCGGAGCAGGCTTTGATAACCGAAGCCGGGTCGGGCACATGCTCCAGCATTTCCAGGCAGGTAACGGCGTCGTACTGGCCGGCATGTTCGGGGTCGCGGGCCAGCTCTTCAACGGTGATTTTCTGATAGCTCACCTTGATCCCGCTTTCCAGGCCATGCAATTGTGCAACGGCCAAGGGCGCTTCACCCATATCTATACCGGTTACATGCGCACCGCGCAGGGCCATACCTTCGGAAAGCAGTCCGCCGCCACAGCCTATGTCCGCCACCCGCTTGCCAGCGAGGGATACGCGCTCGTCGATGTAGTTCAGGCGCAACGGGTTAATATCGTGCAGCGGCTTGAATTCGCTGGTGGGATCCCACCAGCGGCTGGCCAGGGCTTCAAACTTGGCGATTTCGTTACGGTCAACGTTCTGGTTTGTCATGTTACGTTCTGCCTGATCAATCTGTCGGAATTCGGTTAGTCAGCCTGTTGCTGGCGGATTTGCCTGGCCCAGCCCTCAACGCGAAGCATAAGATCCGGGACATCTATGCGCGTCAACTTTCCATCTTGTACTTGAGGTACGCCGTTAATCCAGCTATGGGTTACCGCGCGTCCGTGATTGCTGTAAACAAGGTGGGAGGCGGGATCATAAACCGGCTGAATATACGGATCGCTGAGATCAATGGCGATAATGTCAGCCAGTTTGCCCGGCACCAATGAGCCCAGCTCGCGGTCCCGGCCCAGTGCCTTGGCGCCGTTGAGCGTTGCCATTTGCAGGGCCTGGTGAGCAGAAAGTGCTGCTGCATCATTGGCGACCACCTTCGCGACCATGGCGGCGGTGCGGGTTTCGCCGAACAAATCCAGGTCGTTGTTGCTTGCGGCCCCGTCCGTTCCGATGGCCAGATTAACACCGCTTTCCATAAGCTTATGAACAGGGCACAAGCCGCTGGCGAGCTTAAGATTGGATTCGGGGCAGTGGATAACGTGTGCACCGGTATCTGTAAGCAGGGCGATGTCTGAGTCGCTGACCTGGGTCATGTGAACGCATTGGGTTCTCGCGCCAAGAACGCCAAGCTCCGCGAGCCGTTCTGTAGGGCGCTTGCCCAGTTTTTCCATAGCATCTGCTACTTCAAATTCGGTTTCATGCAGGTGAATCTGGATGCGGGCACCTGTTCTTTCGGAGAGCGCGACAGCTTCGGTCAAAGGCCCGTCAGATACGGTGTAAGGTGCGTGCGGGCCAATGGCGGGCATGATGTAATCGTCGCCTTTCCACGTATCAATCAGCGCCGCGCCTTTGCTCAGGTACTCATCTGGCCCCGAACCCCATACCGTAGGAAAGTCCAGCAGAGGAAAGCAGATCTGCGCCCGCATGCCGGTATCGTGCGCCATCTGGGCCACAATCTCCGGGAAAAAGTACATATCCGAGAAGGTCGTCGTGCCAGTTCTCAGCATTTCCGCCATGGCCAGCTGCGTGCCGTCGGCAATAAATTGCTCGCTGATAAAGCGCCCTTCTGCCGGCCAGATATGATCGTTCAGCCAGGTCATCAAGGGCAGGTCATCTGCCATGCCACGAAACAGCGACATGGCCGCATGGCCATGCATGTTAATCAGCCCGGGCATAACCACATGATGGGGCAGGTCAATCGTCTCCCGGGTACGGAATTCGCGGTCTGCCCTCGCCATGGGCAGCACCGCCGCAATCTTGGCGCCCTGAATGATAACGGCCTGATGGTCTAACACGACTCCGTAAGGTTCAATCGGAATCAGCCAGCGGGCGTTGATGCGAATATCGGCTGCGGTGATGGTGTCTGCCGTCATTAACCTTGCCTTGCAGCGCCGGCAACGAATCAGATTGAGCACGAAAAAGTGCACAAACGCGCCGGACAATGAAATGTAGCCCGGAAGTATAACCGTTATACTGGCCGTTTTCAGCGTTATGAAACGCGTCATGAAACGCGTCATGAAACGAGAGTCATGCCATGAATAATTCTACGGAATCTCCTTCTTCCCGTGCCAAAGGTACGGTTGCTCTCCGGTGGCATGGCAGCAGTCTGGAGCTGCTTGATCAGCGCCTGTTGCCCGCGCAGGAGCACTGGATAGCCCTGGAAGGCGCTGCCGACGTTGCGCAGTGCATTCAGGATATGGTGGTGCGCGGTGCGCCGGCTATCGGTATCAGTGCGGCCTACGGTGTGGCACTGGCTGCCCGTCATGCAGGAAACGGAGACTGGAAAGCTGAAATCAAACAGGCCATCCGCGAGTTATCTGCTTCCCGGCCAACCGCCGTGAATCTGTTCTGGGCGTTGCAGCGAATGGAGCGGGTGTTTCACGCTTGTGACTCTCTCGGCGAAGCGCAGAGGCGGCTGGCGGATGAAGCCGTCGCCATTCATCAGGAAGATCTTGCTGGTAACCTTGCCATGGCGGATCACGCCATCGAGGCAATGGGGCTTTCTACCGGCACCGACAGCGCCACGCCTGTCTCGGTCCTGACCCACTGCAACACAGGCGCGCTTGCAACAGGCGGCTATGGTACCGCGCTGGGTGTGATTCGGAGGCTTCATGAGAAGAAGCTGCTCAAGCAGGTTTATGCGGATGAAACCCGGCCCTGGCTTCAGGGTAGCCGCCTTACCGCCTGGGAGCTGATGCGAGATGGAATTCCGGTGACACTGAATGCCGATGGTGCTGCGGCCGCCATTCTTGCAGCAGGTGAGGTCCGGTGGATCATCGTTGGCGCCGACCGGATTACCGCTAACGGTGATGTAGCAAACAAGATTGGTACATACAGCCTTGCAGTACTGGCGCGCCATCACAAAGTCGGGTTTATGGTCGTGGCGCCCTCCAGCACCGTGGATATGTCGCTGAGCTCAGGTGCAGATATTCCCATCGAGGAGCGTGATGGCAGCGAAGTTCGGCAGGTTCGGGGTGTCCCCTTGGCTCCGGATGGTGTGCCGGTATTCAATCCGGTGTTCGATGTGACGCCTGCACACCTGATTGACTTGATCGTTACGGAGAAGGGGGTGGTGCGGAACCCGGATATTTCGGGAATGCACGGGCTATTCGGTTGAGGGCTTTTTTTCGGCGGAGGCTTTGCTGTCCGGCAGCGCGTTCTGTTGTTCCTCAAAACGGGCGCGGAGTTCCGCCACCTGCTTTTCCTGGTCTTCCACGAAGTGCAGTGACATCTCGAAACTCTGGCGGGTGAACTCCAGTACCTTGTGAAAGCCTTCATCCGAAAGAGTCCGCGCCGAATCATGGCGGCGGAAGATGTTGATAAATTCCCGTTCCCGCTCAAACTGCAACGGCACTCTCGCCACGCCCCAGTCGTTCAGGATCTGCCAGACCTCCGGGTTGTAGTTCCGGGTGGTGCGCATGATGAAAGGGATAGGGTCGTTCCGTGCGATCAGGGCCGTCAGCCGGAGAATCAGCTCAAAGGAGAGTGTCGTGGTGCCGTTCTCGATAGCTTCAAGAACGGATTTGTCGCGGAGATCGAGCGCTTCGCTCATTTCCGATAACGTCAGTCCTGCGACCTCCCGAATGTCTTTCAGGGATTGGCCCGCTGCCAACATGGCACGGAGCTGGTCCTGGGAGTTGATCAAGGCCCGGCCCACCCGTAGTGACGTATCGGTGGCGCGGGCCCCAAAGCGGAATGCCGATCCGGTCAGGCTGGCCAGCCGGTCAATGATGCCTTCTGGTGCCTTTTCTGATGCGGACGGCCTGCGCAGGCCGTCGATTTTTTCCTGGGATCGCATGGCATGCAGTGCATCCAGCAACATGTCCTGCAAAGCACGTGCTTTGCTCTGATTTTCCTGGTCGCTGCTGACCTGTTTGTCGGTTTTCTCGACCATTACCGTGCTTCTGCCTGAGCTGAAAACTGTTGTGGCGTAAGAATAGAGGCCATCCGATTATCCAGTTCCAGCATGTCAGCCATGATGTGCCCCCCTTCGCGGATCACGAAATCGAGTTCTTCATCAGTAGAGTTTAGATCCGCAGCCTGCAGATCCTGCCAGTCCTCAAGCTCTTCCAGAGACTTGAAAGGCTCTTCACTGCGCAGCTCCCGGCGAGTGTTGGCAATGGTCAGCCGGGTGCGGTCGATCTGTTCCTGCTGAGTAGTGCGCTCGCCCAGATTAAGGCTCACGGTATCTCTTTGGCGCTGTTCCTTGAGGAAATTGATCTCTTGCTGAAGTAGACTGAACTCCGGGCTGCTCGCAAATCGATCCTCATGACGTTTACGGAGTTCATCGATAATGCCGCTGAAATCAAAATACCGGGCATGAGGAACGGCGTCGATCTGATCCCAGGGCAGGGCGTGATCCAGCGCATCTTCACCAATCCGGGTTTTGTCGATGCGTGACGGGATCTCGATATCCGGAATCACACCTTTGTGCTGGGTTGATCCACCGGATACACGGTAGAACTTCGACTGGGTAATCTTGAGCTGGCCGTGGTTGAGCGGGCGAACCGCCTGCACAGTACCTTTGCCAAACGTTTGCGAACCGACGACCAGGCCGCGGCCGTAGTCCTGAATTGCACCCGCAAAAATCTCGGACGCAGATGCACTCATGCGGTTGGTGAGCACCACTAAAGGTCCGTCATAGGCAACAGAGGCATCATCGTCACTGAGAACCTGAACTTCGTTGCTCGAGTTGCGGATCTGCACGGTGGGGCCCGTGTCGATAAACAGGCCGACCAGGTCGTTGGCTTCATGTAGCGCGCCGCCGCCATTGTTGCGCAGATCCATCACCAGACCATTCACGCCGTCGTCCTGAAGCTCCGTAATCAGTTTCCGAACATCGCGGGTAGTGCTTTTGTAATTTGGGTCTCCTGCCTGCATGGCCCGGAAATCGGCGTAAAACGTAGGGATTGTGATCACGCCCGCGGTGTATTTCTTACCATTGCGTTCAAGCTCGATAATGTCTTTGCTGGCGCTTTGCTCTTCCAGTTTGACTTCATCCCGGCTGATCGAAATGGATTTGGTCAGGGTTTCATCGGTCGCGCTGGCAGGAACCACTTCGAGCGCGACCACTGAATTACGTGGGCCGCGGATAAGGTCGACCACTTCATCAAGGCGCCAGCCGATCACATTGACCGGTTTTTCGCCTTCCTGCGCAACCGATACAATTCTGTCGGCAGGCTGGAGCTGGCCTTGCTTGGAGGCCGGGCCGCCCGGAACCAGTCGGACGACTTTTGTGTACTCGTTGTCTGCCTGCAGAACAGCACCGATGCCTTCAAGCGAGAGGCTCATATTGATATTGAAGTTCTCGGATGTGCGCGGCGAAAAATAGGAGGTGTGAGGATCCCACATGCCCGTGAAAGCATTCATGTAGGCCTGGAATGCGTCCTCGCTACGAGCCTGATACGTACGCTTGAGCTGGCCTTCATAGCGGCGAGTGAGAGTATCGGTAATGGTTTCGTCTTCGGCACCGTTGAGGCGCTGGGCCAGCACCGCATTTTTGATGCGTTTCACCCACAGCTCATCAAGTGCCTTTTCGTCCGGTTCCCATTCTGCTTCGGAACGGTCGAGCAAAATGCTTTCATTGGCGCTGAAGTCGAGGTTGCCGACGCCATCGTCAAGGGTTTTAAGCGCAAACTGAAGTCGCTCGATAGTACGCTTCTGAACCAGGTTGTAGATATCAAACCCCGGCTGTAGCTGGCCAGTTTTAAGGGCAGATCCCAACCGGCTTCTCACTCTGTCGAGCGCCTGGATATCGCTGCCAGTCAGATAGACTCGCTGGCCATCGAGATAATTCAGGTAAGCATCAAATACATCGCCGGAAAGCTTATCGCTGATACCCAGGTCGCGGAAATGAGTGAACTGCAGTTGTCTGGCAATGAGTATGTTAGCTCGTGCCTGGTCAATCGTTGGCGCCACAGGTGTATATACGTCTGGTTCGGTCGTTTTTGCCTGAATGCCGAAAGGTGCTGCCAGAAGCAGGGCAACGGTGAGCGCTTTGCACACACCCATCCGGCCGGCTTTAAACGGCGCGCGATGAGCAGATGTTTTTTTCGCGATGGTCATATAGGCATACCTGACGATGCTGGGTACCTGCCAGATGTATCTGGAACCAGTTATACCCGTGGGCTGTTTGATTTATTGTAGGCAAGGGCTACACCCGTTGCTATAGGCTTGGCGTATCGGTTCGTGACAATGTGTCCATAAACTCGGCACGCAGGTAGTGAGAAGTGATGTTTCAGAGACGGGTAGAGGGGTGCGGCGGAGGTGCTCGTCCTCCGCCGTTCAGGTTCTTCAGATGAATGGTTTTTCCTGTTCCGCGTGCTCAAGCAGTAAAGCCGGCGGAGCAAAACGCTCGCCGTGGGCTGCAGCCAACGCTCTGGCTCGTTCTGCGAAGGCTCTGACGCCATACTGGTTAATAAACTGTATGGCGCCGCCGGTCCAGGGTGCGTATCCGATACCGAAGATACTGCCGATGTTGGCGTCCTCTACGGTGCGCAACACGCCTTCTTCCAGGCAACGAACGGTTTCAATTGCCTGAATGAACAGAATGCGGTCTTTCAGATCCTGCAGCTTCACTTGGCGAGCTGTGCTGCTGTCTACATAGAGCGCTTCAAGCTCTGGCCACAGATACTTCTTGCCCTTGGCGGGATACTCATAGAAGCCAGCGCCGGCCGCTTTGCCTTTTCGGCCATGCTCATTAACCATCTGATCAATGATGGCTTCTGCCGGGTGCGCATTCCATTTTTCGCCTGCGGCTTCCATATCTTTTTTACTCTGATCGCGTACATGCTGCATCAGAGTCATGCTGACTTCATCGGAAATCGTCAGAGGGCCAACGGGCATACCTGCGAGCAAACCGGCGTTCTCGATGCTGGACGGATGGATACCTTCGCCTAGCATACAGATCCCTTCGTTAACGAAGGTGCCGAAAACGCGGGAGGTGAAGAAACCGCGGCTGTCGTTCACAACCACCGGAATCTTGCCGATCTGCTGAACGTAATCGAAGGATCGCGCCAGAGTTTCGTCCGAGGTTTTCTCGCCCACAATGATTTCAACAAGCTGCATTTTGTCTACGGGTGAGAAAAAATGCAGCCCAATGAAGTTTTCCGGCTTGGCGGAAGCTTCTGCCAGCTGGGTAATGGGAATTGTGGAGGTGTTGGAAGCAAAAATGCCGTTGTTTGCCAGCTTCGGCTCGGCCTCTGCTGTCACTTTGGCTTTCAGATCACTGTCCTCAAACACAGCTTCAATGACCAGATCGCAACCTTCCAGATCGGCAGCAGAGTCCGTGGCCTTGATGCGACCCAGTATTTCAGCTTTCTTTTCTTCGGTCATACGACCCCGGCTGACCTTTTTCGCCAGCAGATTTTCAGAGTAGCTCTTGCCTTTTTCAGCGCCCTCGAGAGAAACGTCTTTAAGAACCACGTCGATGCCACGGCTGGCGGTGGAGTAGGCGATGCCTGCGCCCATCATTCCGGCACCCAGTACACCAACCTTTTTGAAGTTCTCCTTCTTAACGCCTTCCGGACGGCTGCCACCTGCATTGATATCATTTAGCTGGAACCAGAAGGTGCCCGTCATGTTCTTGGCGACCTGGCCAATCACCAGTTCGGCAAAATAGCGTGTTTCAATCAGGCTGCCGTTATCGAAGTCTACCTGGGCGCCTTCAACAGCTGCGGACAGAATGCGCTCCGGGGCCGGGTAGCAACCCTTGGTTTTCTGCTTCAGCATGGCAGGCGCAATCGCCAGCTTCTGTGCCATGGCCGGGTGATGAGGCGCACCACCTGGCAGCTTGAAGCCTTTCTTGTCCCATGGCTGCTGGCACTTGGGGTTGGCCTCAATAAATGCTCGAGCCTTCCCCATCATGTCTTCGACAGAGTCGGCCAGCTCATCAACAATACCGGCTTTCAGGGCAGCGGATGGGCGCACTTTTTTGCCTTCCATCAGGAATGGGAAAGCAGCTTCCAGTCCAATCATCCTGGGCAGACGCTGAGTACCACCGCCGCCGGGAAGCAAGCCAAGCGTTACTTCAGGAAGGCCCAATTGAATGCTGTTGTCGTTCAGCACTATGCGGTGATGGCAAGCCAGGGCAATTTCGAGGCCGCCCCCCAGTGCCGCACCGTTGATTGCTGCGACCACAGGTTTGCCGCAGGTTTCCAGTGCCCGCATTTGGGCTTTCATGCCGTTGACCATGTCTTCAAAGGCCTGGGCGTCGTCGCGGGTGACTTTGTGAATTTCTTTCAGGTCGCCACCGGCAAAGAAGGTTTTCTTGGCGGAGGCAATGATAATGCCACGAATGTTTTCCAGGTCGCCCTGGACTTTGTTCACGGTTTCGTCGAGGGCCTCACGGAACGCTGTGTTCATGGTGTTCGCGGACTGGCCCGGCATGTCGATGGTTAGGGTCAGGATCTTATCTGAACCCAATGCATAACGGATGGCACTCATAATCGGTTCTCCTTACAGAAAAAGTGTTGGGTTCAGACCCGCTCAATGATGGTGGCAATGCCCATGCCGCCGCCAACGCACAGAGTCGCCAGCCCGAAGCGCAATTCACGGCGCTCCAGTTCGTCCAGCAGGGTGCCCAGAATCATCGCGCCGGTAGCGCCGAGGGGGTGGCCCATGGCGATTGCGCCGCCATTAACGTTCACTTTTTCATCCGGAATCGAGAGTTCCTTCTGGAAGCGCATTACCACGGAGGCAAAGGCTTCGTTTACTTCAAACAGATCAATCTGATCAACGGTCATGCCTGCCTTTTCCAGTGCCTTGAGAGTCGCCGGAGCGGGCCCAGTGAGCATAATGGTAGGGTCGGTGCTGGTGACTGCTGTAGCAACAATGCGGGCGCGGGGTTTCAGGCCCATAGCCTTACCTTTCGCTTCACTGCCGATCAGAATGCCACTAGCGCCGTCGACCATACCCGAGGAGTTGCCGGCGTGGTGGACGTGAGTGATTTTCTCGACGTAGTGGTATTTTTCACTAGCGACACTGTTAAAGCCCATTTCACCCATCATCTGAAAGGCTGGCTTGAGGCCTGAGAGGGACTCAACGGTGGTGTCGCCCCTCACATGTTCATCGCAATCCAGGATGACGACGCCGTTCTGGTCTGTGACCGGAATGATCGACTTGGCAAAATAACCCTGCTTCCAGGCATTGGCCGCCTTTTGCTGGGATTTTACCGCGAAGCCGTCGACGTCCTCACGACTGAAGCCGTCCAAAGTGGCAATAAGGTCTGCACCAATACCCTGAGGCATGAAACCGGTATGCAGGTTGGTTTGTGGGTCCATCGCCCAGGCGCCGCCGTCGGAACCCATAGGTATGCGGGACATAGATTCAACGCCGCCGGCAACAACCAAATCTTCCCAGCCAGAACGCACTTTCATGGCCGCCAGGTTAACCGCTTCCAGACCTGAAGCGCAGAACCGGTTGAGAGTAACACCGGATACTTTCTCGTCCCAGTCAGCGGCGAGTGCAGCCGTTTTGGCAATATCAGCGCCCTGATCGCCAACGGCGGAAACGCAACCAAGCACTATATCGTCTACCTGAGCGGTATCCAGGTTGTTTCTCTGCTGAAGCGCATTGAGCACAGTGGTCAGTAATGTAATGGGTTTGACGCTGTGCAGTGAGCCGTCTTTTTTTCCACGCCCTCTGGGAGTGCGGACCGCGTCGAAGATATACGCCTCGGTGGTCATTGCTTTTCCTTTGATGATTGTTGCTTTGTGGTTTACTTACCAGAACCATCACCATAGCCCTTTGATAGCACTGTGGGTAATGACTCGGCCTGCCAATCGGATTGGCGAAATTGCTCAGAGACCATGACAGACGAGGTCGCAGCTTCTATCTTTACAGATAGCAGCAAGGATTTTCCAGACGCTGCTCAAGCAGATTACGGAGGCGCAAATCATGTCTGTCAAAGATGCGATCGATAACTTTTACGAACGGCTGGTCGTGGATGCTATTGATGCGACGAGAGAGCCGGGGGATACCGCAGATTTCCTGACAGACGTTATGTGCGTCGCCATGAACCGGTTACCTCCCCGCTATTACAGACACACCATTGATATGATGTTTTACTTGGCTGACGAAGAACTCAGGGGCATGAAGGACAAATCCCTGGTCGCCGTTCAGGGCGCCAGGGATTTTGTCAGAGAGCATCAGCGGGAGTAGGGCTCCGAATGCTCAGTTTGCAATCAGATTGTCCAGAGCGTTATTTAAACGATTTGCCAGAGCCGGATCGGCAGGCTGGCTAGCCGACTGAATACACCAACTGGCGACCAGAGCCTCAATGCTCTGGAGTGCGTTGTCAGCTTTTTCGGTCGAGCCCATTCCTTCTGCCAGGCGCTGAACCTGTATCGCCATGCGTTTATGCTGGTCTGCTTCTGGTGACGATATGCCGGCCAGGATCTCTGCACGAATAACCAGTTCCTGATCATTCAGTTCACCTACCCTTTCTGCGAGCAGGATCCATTTGCCCGGGAAAGTACGTTCCGTAGATACTTCGCCTTCGGTGCGGGCAAGCACAAACGCTTGCCATTCAGAGATGCCCGCTTTGAGTTCTAGCGCCGAAGCAGCCTGGCTCAGTCTTTGTTTTTCTTTCTGGACCCGCTCTTTTATCGCCGCAGATATTTTGACAGCATTGAGACTGCGAAGTGCCGTAGTCGCCTGTTCAAGCGCCTGAGCATCCTGATCGGAACTCACGCTGGCGACCTGCTGCAGCACTGCTTCCGCTGCCGCATCTGCTTCTTTTGTAGCCTGCTGATGTTCCGAGCGCTCGGTGTCCCGACGCGCAAAAACTTCATCACAGGCTTTGCGGAATGCCTGCCAAAGCTTGCGATCTTCACGATGGTGGGTAATTCCGACGGCTTTCCAGTCTAGCTGCAGCGCCTTGGCTTTGCTCATGGCCTCTTGTAGTGGCTCGTGTTCCGTCAAAACCTGTGCCTGTTCGACGATTGCCTGCTTCAGAGCTTCGTTTTTCTGGCGCTCCTGATCAATGGGCGCTTCGAGCTTTTTGAGCAGGTCATCAAACTGCTTTTGTACCTGGCGGTTGTCCCGGAACTCTATGGGCCACGCAGATTTCCATTCCTGGCGAGCGGTTTGCAAAATATGGTCGACAGCTTTCCAGTCGATCGTGTTCCAATCTGCGCCGTTAACAAAATGTTCCAGTTCGGCACAAATTGCTTTGCGTTTTTCCAGGTTCGCCTGCTTCAGGCCAGACTTGGCTTTAAAATAGGTTTTGCAGGGTTCATAAGCTTTGTCGGATGCCTGTTTAAAGCGAGACCACAGAGCGCGATCTGAAGATCCACCCAGGCTCCGCCACTCCTTCTGCAGCTCTTTTATGCGCTCGGACTTCGCTTCCGGCTCAATGGGTTGTTCTGCCAGATGCTCCATTTGCTCACATAGCGCTAGCTGCTTGGGTTCGGTCGCAAATCCCTGCCAGTCCGTCAGCTCTCTGAGTTGGCCGGTAAGCAGCTGCATGCGTGCCTGAAAGCCTTTGCTATGGCGGTGATCGAGGGCTTTGAGATACTGCTGTGCCGTTTTCAGGAGTTGCCGGGATTCTTTGAGCTGTTTGGATTCAAGAGCGCTTTCCAGCTGATCCAGGGTGGCTTTCAGGCTATCAGACGAGGTCAGTTGCTGCTTCTGGTCATCACTTGCTTCAACCGGAGCCTTGGGTTTTCCAGCCAACTTGCGCGCAGGCTCCAGTAGATCTGGAACAGGGAAGCCCTGAGGCCAGTTGATCTCTTTCAGCAGGTTCAGAGCGCGTTCCCGGTCTTCAGCGCTTACCTCTTCCAGATCAAGAGCCGCAGAAAGGGCCAGTAGCGACTCTTTCGCCTGGTTGATATGGCGGATTGCAGCAACATAGCTACGCAGCGCCATCATGAAAGCCTCGTAGGCTTTCTGCTGCTGTTTTTCAACCTGGGTATCGCGGGTTGCTTCCAGCCATCGGTTTTCCTGGGTCTTTTGAAGGGCGTCCAGTGAGGCGAGGGAGGCGAGTGCTTCTACAGGCTGATGGCGGAGATCTTCAAGGGTTTGGGCCATAAGAGCCAGAGTTTCATCCCGCTGAAGCTGTTGCTCAAGCTGACGCTTTTCTTCAGCCTGGGCTGCCTGCATATCAGTCAGCCGTTCCCGACAGCGGTGTACCGACTGCAGGAATTCACTGAGCTGATCCGGCGTTGCACTGGGCTCTACCGCTGCCCACTGGTTCAGAAGCTTATCCAGACGAGCACCATAGAGTTTAGTGTCGTTGCTTTTCGCTTGGTCGCGGGCATTGCTGATCAACGTATCGATGGTCCCGGAAACGGCCTCCTGACGAGCCTGGTCCTCCCGAATGATCTGCAGTTTCTGCCGCACTATCTGGTATACACCTTTGTCACGACTTTTTACTTGTTTTTGGACGCGCTGGAGAAGTTTTGCGTCTTGAAGCTGGTCTGCGGCTCTGCGCCGGATATCTGCGGTTAAACCTTCAGACGCCAGAACAGCAGCGACTTCCTGAGTCGGGGTCGATTGCAGCGCCTGAAGCTGCTCTTCCCTTAGGTCTGCACGCTTATCCTCCGCTGGCACAGCAACCGGTTGCGCCCGGGCTGCTGTTTTACGGTCTGGTGCTGTGGGTTTGCGGGATTTAAACAGTTTCTGGAGGAATGCAGCCATGAAGATGTCCTTTGGGATTGAAACCAGTCTGCAGTGTCGGGCAAAGTATGCCGGCACCGGTCGTCGGAGATTCGGGAATCAGCGCCGACGGTTTGAAATCCGGGCTAGTCTAGCGTTTTGTGAGCGTTTGCGGGAAGGGCTGGATGGCAAAACAGGAAAATAGTGACGACGAGGACTACAAGGCACGCTCGGTGGCGTTGAGGCTGCTTGCCCGCCGCGAACACAGTCGCCAGGAACTGACGCTGAAACTACGACAGCGTAAGCTTGATAGCTCGGTTGTTTCGATGGTTCTGGATGATTATGAGAGCAAGGGCTGGCTGGATGACAGTCGCTTTGCGGATGTTTACTCACGCCAGCGTATTGATCTGGGCTATGGCCCACTGAGAGTGCTGGCAGAGCTGCAGCAGCGCGGCGTTCATCAGTCTCCGGGCTGCCTTGATGAACTTTCTGATGCAGACTGGATACGCAATGCGCTTTTACTGAGGGAAAAACGTTTCGGCCTGACTGATCTGAGTGATGACTGGGACGAAAAGGTGCGTCAGGCCCGTTTTCTTACTCGTCGCGGATTCACTGCAAGCCAGGTGGAGCGGGCGCTTGAAGTCAGCGAGTCAGGCTATTTTGGTGCCTAAGCGTCAGAGCGTTGGTGGTATCATTACAAGCTCGGGGGGTAGGCCGGCTCGCATATCAGCTCCTTCTCCGGATAGCCCGCCGGGGGAGCTTCCTTTATGGCCCTGCTCCAAACCGACAAACGGTGAATCTGTGGCGGCGGTTATGTCTACTGTCGGCTTCGTCATCCGTGCGAGCACATCATAGTAACGGCGAATATTCTGTACGTAGAGGACAGGCTCGTGGCCCCGGGCGTAACCGAAGCGGGTCTTTTTGTACCATTCTTTTTGCGCCAGCAGCGGCAGAAATTCCTTCACATCCATCCAGCGGTCCGGATTTTTGCCGGCGCTTTCGGTGAGCCTGCGGGCATCTTCCAGATGTCCGTACCCCACGTTATAGGAGGCCAGAGCAAACCAGGTGCGATCAGGCTCGGCGATGCGCTCGGGAATTCTCTCGTGAACCATACGGAAATACTTGGCCCCGCCTTGAATGCTCTCTTCCGCGTCCAGCCGGTTATTGATACCGATGTAATTCGCGGTGTTGCGCGTCAGCATCATCAGCCCGCGAACGCCGGTTGGCGAGACCGCATTAGGGCGCCAGTGTGACTCCTGGTAGCCAATGGCGGCGAGCAAGCGCCAGTCCATATTGAACATGGAGGCGTGTTCCCTGAACAGGGCGTTGTAGTTGGGCAGCCGGTTTTCCACGTGGTGCATGAACGTACGCGCGCCCACGTAGTTCAGGTGATCCAGATGGCCATAAAAGCGTTCGGAAAGTTGCGCGATGGTACCGTCTGCGTGCATTTTTTCAAGAAATGCCTTTGCTGCGCTGACGAGTGAGTCGTCCTGGTTCGCCGGGAACAGCCATGCCAGCTCTTTGGCGTCGCCAAGAGCGAACCCTTGCTTAACCTGAGGGAAAAATATGTGGTTGAGTTCAAGCTCATTGGAAGAGACAACAGCGTACGACAGTTCACCGGTTTCAACGCGAGCAAGAATGCCGGCGGCATCCAGGCCAGGGTGAACCTGCCAGAAGATACCCGGAGCTATGCTTGTAAGGGCCTGCAGCTGATATTCATGATTACTGTCGGAAACCAGATGCAGGGTCTGGCCGATCAGATCCGTAAGAGCCTCGGGGCGGTCTACATCGCGGTTGTAAACAACGACTGACTGGGCTTCTATGCCTGTAGGAAGTGTCTTGTAATGGTTTTTGAACAGCGGTTGCGCAGAAAGACCTGCCAGCCCGATGTGCGCAAAGTCTTTTGAAAGCACGGAAAGCACTTCCGTGTTGTCTGCGGCAACCCGGAGCCGCAGTTCAACACCAAGCTCTTCGGCGAAGAGCTTGGTCAGCTCGTAGTCATAGCCGGTTGGCCCGTCGCGCCCCTCATAATATATGGAAGGCGCAACCCGGGTAATAACGTGCAGTACACCCTCGTTGCGGATTTCCTGCAACGTACTCGGCTGGCTGCATCCGGTGAGGGACAGCAGGGTCAGGGCCAACGTGCAGACGAGGATTGATGTATACGCCGTCGCTGCATTGTATGCAGTCAGGATTCTGGGCAAGTCCCTGTTCTCCGTTACCGCTGGATCATCGGGATGCGCGCGAACTGGCTGGCGGCATCCGGTGTCTTTTCGGGTGTGGTCTCCATGTCCACGCCCTAATGATCCCTGCTGGTGGAAGGGGGGTCAATAAAGTTGATCAATAACTATGCAAAATAATGTCAATTGTGCGCTAGGGGAATAACGTTTCTGCGCTGTATCCCGGCACCGCTTTCAAGTATGATGTGCGCCTTCTCAGAATGCACCCGGACTTCCCCGTTTCGCGCGATACAGGTTGATATCATGCTTGAACTTCGCGGCGCACCCGCGCTTTCGCCATTCCGCTCTCATAAACTGTACGCCAGAATTCAGGCCATTGTGCCCGAGATTAAGCATGTTTATGCCGAATTCATGCACTTTGTGGATCTGGAGGGCACACTTTCTGATTCCGAGCAGGCCGTTCTTGACCGGCTTCTGACCTATGGGCCCTGTGTGCCGGGTGAAGAGCCGGACGGCGTACTGTTTCTCGTGGTACCGCGCCCGGGGACTCTGTCTCCCTGGTCCAGCAAGGCAACCGACATTGCCCGTAATTGCGGTTTGCGCCAGATTCAGCGAATTGAGCGAGGCACGGCTTTTTATATAAAGGCCAGCAAGAAGCTTGGTCTGGATCAGCGCGAGAAGGTTGCCGCGCTGCTGCACGATCGAATGACTCAGAAAGTCTTCCACGAAATGGGCGGCGCTCAGTTGCTGTTCAGTCATGAAGAGCCGCGCCTCCTTGAACGGGTTTCAGTGCTGGCTGGCGGCCAAAAGGCACTGGTTGATGCGAACAGGCGCCTGGGCCTTGCGCTGGCAGATGACGAAATTGATTATCTGGTGACATCGTTTATCGGCCTTGAGCGGGATCCGACCGACGTTGAGCTGATGATGTTTGCCCAGGCGAACTCCGAGCACTGTCGCCACAAGATATTTAACGCCTCCTGGGACATTGATGGTGAGGGACAGGAAAAGTCCCTGTTTGCCATGATTCGGAACACGTTCGAGATGAACAGCGAGGGCGTGTTGTCTGCTTACAAGGATAACGCATCGGTTATTCGGGGCAGCCGTGGTGGCCGCTTCTTCCCGGATCCCGCAACCGGCGTTTACGGTTATAACCAAGAAGACATTCACATTCTTATGAAGGTGGAGACTCACAACCACCCGACTGCGATTGCACCCGCTGAAGGCGCGGCAACCGGGTCTGGTGGTGAGATCCGTGATGAAGGCGCAACCGGTCGCGGCTCCAAGCCGAAGGCGGGGCTTTCAGGCTTTACGGTCTCCAACCTCAACCTGCCGGAAGACCCGCAGCCCTGGGAAATCAACTACGGCAAGCCCGATCGGATCGCTTCCGCTCTGGATATAATGATTGAAGGTCCGATTGGCGGTGCTGCATTCAATAACGAGTTTGGCCGCCCCAATATAGCCGGCTACTTCCGGACATTTGAAGAGAAGGTTGCCGGCCCGGCTGGTTACGAAGTGCGTGGCTATCACAAGCCCATTATGATTGCTGGCGGCCTTGGTAATATCCGCGCAGAGCACGTGGAAAAAGGCGACATACCGGTAGGCGCCAAACTCATCGTGCTGGGTGGGCCCTCCATGCTTATCGGCCTAGGAGGCAGCGCCGCCTCTTCCATGGACTCTGGCTCCAGTAACGAGAATCTCGACTTTGCCTCCGTGCAGCGGGATAACCCGGAGATGGAGCGCCGGTGTCAGGAAGTGATTGACCGTTGCTGGCAGATGGGGGAGGAAAACCCCATGTGCTTCATCCACGATGTCGGCGCGGGCGGCCTTTCTAACGCCATGCCAGAGCTGGTTAAGGACGGTGGTCGTGGCGGAAAGTTCGAGTTGCGGGATATCCCCAGCGACGAGCCAGGCATGTCGCCACTGGAAATCTGGTGCAATGAGTCCCAGGAACGCTACGTTATGGCAGTCGCTCCTGAAAATCTGGAGCTTTTTGACGCGCTGTGTCGCCGGGAACGCTGCCCGTATGCTGTGATTGGTGAAGCAATCGAAGCCCACCATCTTGAGCTGAGCGACTCCTATTTTAACGACAAGCCGGTTGACCTGCCGATGGACGTGCTCTTCGGCAAGCCACCACGCATGCACCGGAGCGTTAATAGAACATCGTTTACCAAGCCAGTATTTGATTCCACAAAAACTGACCTGCACGACGCAATCCGCCGAGTGTTGCGGCTTCCTTCTGTAGGCTCCAAGAGCTTCCTGATAACGATTGGTGACCGCACGATTACCGGGCTTGTTGCTCGTGACCAAATGGTTGGCCCGTGGCAGGTGCCGGTCAGTGATGTTGCGGTTACTGCAAGCTCTTTTGATGTGTTGGCTGGTGAAGCCATGGCCATGGGTGAGCGCACACCGATCGCAACCATTGATGCTCCCGCATCTGGCCGGATGGCAGTTGGTGAGGCCATTACCAACCTGGCGGCTGCCGCCATTGGTAAGCTTTCCGATGTTCGCCTGTCGGCTAACTGGATGTCTGCTGCCGGCCATCCGGGTGAGGACGAGAATCTTTACGAAACAGTGCGTGCCGTTGGTATGGAGCTGTGCCCGGAGCTCGGGATAACCATTCCCGTGGGCAAGGACTCCATGTCCATGAAGACCCTATGGGAAGAGGATAACGGCGAACAGAAGAGCGTTACTGCGCCGCTGTCGTTGATTATCAGTGGTTTTGCTCCGGTTACCGATGTTTCGCGCACACTGACACCACAGCTGATAAAGGACGCGGGCGAAACCGATCTGATCCTTATTGACCTGGCCGCTGGGCAGAATCGCCTGGGTGGGTCGGCTCTCGCCCAGGTCTATCGTCAGGTTGGCGCTGTGGCACCGGATCTCGATGATCCGGAGGATCTAAAGGCATTTTTCGCTGTCATTCAGGGCCTGAACGCCGACGACAAGCTTCTTGCTTATCACGACCGTTCGGATGGCGGCCTGTTTGTGACGCTCGCGGAGATGTGCTTCGCCGGTCGCACAGGTGTAGACATCAAGCTGGATGGTCTGGCGGACAAACGCAGTCAGTTTGCCCGGGAACTGTTCAATGAGGAGCTGGGCGCGGTCATTCAGGTACGCCGCAAGGATACTGACTTTGTTCTGCAGCAGTTTTCAGGGGCCGGTCTGGGCGATCATGTCAGTGTCATTGGTACATTGAATGATGAGGATCGCTTGCGCCTGATGTTTGAGGGTGCGGCGGTTGTAGATGACTCGCGAACAGAACTGCAGCGTCTGTGGTCTGAGACCAGCTATCGTATCCAGTCTCTCAGGGACAATGCTGACTGTGCTCTCGAAGAGTTTGACAACCTGCTGGACGCCGAAGATCCGGGGCTTCACGCAAAGCTCTCTTACGATGTGAATGATGACATTGCAGCGCCTTACATCAATAAAGGTGCACGCCCGAAGGTTGCGGTTCTGCGCGAGCAGGGTGTCAACGGCCAGGTTGAGATGGCTGCCGCATTTGACCGGGCCGGTTTTGAATCTGTCGACGTGCATATGAGCGACTTGCTTTCCGGGCGGGTGAACCTGGAGACGTTCAACAGCCTTGTGGCCTGTGGTGGGTTCTCTTATGGAGATGTGCTCGGCGCTGGTGAAGGCTGGGCGAAGTCCATACTGTTTAACGACCGTGTTCGTGACCAGTTTGCAGCGTTCTTTAACCGTCAGGACACTCTCGCACTTGGCGTATGCAATGGTTGCCAAATGCTATCCAATTTGCATGAGCTGATTCCGGGCAGTGAGGGCTGGCCACGCTTTGTCCGAAATCAGTCCGAGCAGTTTGAGGCGCGACTGGCGATGGTGGAAGTGATGCCATCACCGTCTGCTTTCCTGGAAAGTATGGCAGGCTCGCGTATGCCAATAGCCGTTGCGCATGGCGAGGGCAGGGTAGAATTTTCAGGGGACGCATCTGCTGCAGATCTGGCAGAGAGCGAGCGAGTAGCGCTGCGCTTCGTGGATAACAGAGGTCAGGCAACGGTTCGTTATCCCTACAACCCTAACGGCTCACAGGATGGTATTGCAGGCGCAACCACCCGTGATGGCCGTATTACAATTATGATGCCACACCCTGAGCGTGTATTTCGAGCTGTCCAGCACTCGTGGCGCCCTGAGGATTGGCAGGAAGATGGCTCCTGGATTCGCATGTTCAGGAATGCGAGATGTTGGTTCAGCTGACCGAATCCTGAATGAAAAAGCCGACTTTTGGATGGCCCGGCAGGGTGCCTTTCCTGAGTCGGCTTTTTTGCGGCTGCGACCCGGAGTTTTTAGCGTTTTTCAAGCGAAAAAAATTGTAATAATCGAAAAATAGCCCTTGACTCAATATATTTATGCACATTTCGGGCGATTCTCTGTGCGTTCTGTGAACAATGCGCGTGATGTAGGTTCATTTTTTGATCGGGCACACTAAGCCCATGAAAATAAACAATAAAATATATCGGGTGAATTTGTCGTCAATTTAACGTGAAGGCAGTAGATACGGGGTTTAGAGAGGGGTTCCCTAAAACTTTCCACAGAGTTATCCACAGAATCTGTGGGTAAGTGCCTAAGCTATTAATCTGTACAAAAAATATCCTCTCCGGAGAAGAGTCTTATGTACAAAATATGCTATTTCGTCCCCGAAACGCATCTTGAGAAAACCAAGCAGGCGCTCTTCGATGTTGGTGCCGGAGGTATGGGTGATTATGATTCTTGTGCGTGGCAATGTCGTGGGAAGGGACAGTTCAGACCTCTTGAGGGTAGCAACCCTTTTCTGGGGGAAGCTGGTGCATTGGAAGTTGTGGAGGAGTTCAAGGTTGAACTCGTTTGCAGGGATGATCTGATCAGGCAGGCGGTCGTTGCACTCAAGCAGGCTCATCCTTATGAGGAGCCTGCCTACGAGATCTATCGGATGGAGATATTATAGGTCGTTCTTGTTTCGGGTGGCAGCCATAGGGTGCCGGATTTCACTTACGTGAACGCCGAAGGAGTTGTTTTTCAGATCCTCCAGAAATAGTTCCAGAGTTTTGCGCACTGTAGGGAAGGAGATGTCCTCCCAGGGAATCTCGTCCAGAGCAAACAGGCGGCTTTCAAGGGACTCTTCGCCCGCACCAAAGCGTCCGTCTTTGAGAGTTGCCCGGAAGAACATGTGCACCTGGTTTATGTGGGGAACATCAATAATGGAATATAGCCCCTCAATATTAACTTCGGCCAGGGCCTCCTCCAGGGTTTCACGCTCAGCGGCTTCAACTGTGGTTTCGGAGTTCTCCATATACCCTGCAGGAAGAGTCCAGTACCCATAGCGTGGCTCAATTGCACGGCGGCAAAGCAGAATCCGCTTGTCCCATACGGGCACCGTGCCCGCAACGATGCGCGGGTTCTGATAGTGTATTGTGCTGCAGTTAACGCACACATAGCGGTGACGGTTGTCGCCTTCGGGGATGCGCTGTTTAACCGGATGGCCGCATGTGCTGCAGTACTTCATGTTTTTCCCCGTATACTTGAATTGGTAGAGCGTTCAGTTTACTGATCCTAGCTGTCGCTGTCTCATCCAACACCGGATTTGCCAGGAGGTCCGATTTGCGTGATTTACTTGTTCAGCGCTTAACAGGCTATGCACCCCGGAAGCTTGATCTGGACTATCCGGAGGCGGGTATTCTCGTGCCGGTTACAGATGACCCTGGCAATCCCGAAATGATATTTACGTTGCGCTCGGCAAATCTGAGCACCCATCGCGGGCAGGTTGCCTACCCGGGCGGGAGGCGTGACCCCGGAGATGCATCACTGGCTGCGACCGCGCTGAGGGAGACTCACGAGGAAATCGGCCTGCCACCCGATCAGGTTGAGATCATCGCGCCGCTGAGCCAAGTGATGTCACGTTACGGGATTCTTGTATCTCCATACGTTGGCGTTGTGCCTGAAGGGCATCCGCTGGATCCGAACCCTGATGAGATCGAAAGCGTGTTCCGTGTGCCGCTGTCGTTCTTCCTTGAAGACCGGCGTGAACGTACAGATGCGCTGCACTTTCAGAACCACACCATTCATGTGCCCTGCTATCGCTGGGAGCGTTACCAGATATGGGGGTTGTCTGCGGTGGTTCTGGTCGATTTTTTAAATGCTGTGTACGATACCGGCATAGATTTGCTTGAACCCCCAAAGTGAGTCTGACGTAATCCCCCTGGTTTTGATTTCCTCTGTCTTGCATTACTCCCCCCCCTCCCCCCGCTGTTTCGTCAGGAACGGCTTCACATGGCTTTGCGCTCAGGAATCAATCAAGTGTTAGACCAAAGTCTAATATGGTTAAAAGCCAAACAGGTATTACATGGTGAATACTGTATGCAAACGACAGCCAAGGAGTCGCGTCGTGGAATGTGATCAATGAAGAAAATCCAAACCGAGAAAAACCTGCCGGAGCTCATATACGACTCTGTGGTCAACGCCATCGTTGAAGGTTTGCTCAAGCCAGGTGAACGGGTGACCCAGGAGAGCCTGGCCGAGAGGCTGGATGTCTCACGGTTACCGGTGAGCCAAGCAATGCAGCGCCTTCGAGATGATGGATTTCTTTCCAGTGTGGGGCGTCGGGGCCTGATGGTTTCGGTGCTCGATGGGAATTTTGTGGCGCAGTTGTATGAGTTCCGGTGCGGGATTGACCTGATCAGTGCCGGGCTCGCCGCTCAGCGGGTGAATGCCGCGTCGCGGAAGTGTGGAGAGGACATTATTGATGAGGGGCGCGCAGCAGGAAAGGCACATGATCTTCCCGCTCTTATCGAAGCTGATATGCGCTTTCATGGCTTCATCTACGAACTGGCGGGAAACACCTTCATCCTGGATTCAATGGAGGCCCACTGGAGTCACGTAAGGCGAGTTATGAGTGACATCCTTATTGCGGAAAAAAACCAGAAACAGATCTGGGAAGAGCACGCGGCGATACTTGATGCGGTATTGGCTGGCGACGTTCGGACTGCTGAAACGCTTGCGAGGCAGCATGTGGAAACCGCATCGACGTGGCTTCAGCAAGAAATTCAAAGCTCTCGTGAACCTCTGAGAAGAAGCGGAAACGCGGTGATTTAATCCAAGGAGAATACGATGCAAAACAATGACAATAGCGCAAGTGTGATTCGGGTAATGTTGGCGAAAATCGGTCTGGATGGTCATGACCGAGGCATAAAAGTTGTTGCACGTGCGTTGCGGGATGCTGGCATGGACGTGGTCTATACCGGGTTGCATCGCACGCCGGAGGAAGTCGTGGATGCCGCTATTCAGGAAGATGTGGATATTCTGGGGATTAGCCTGCTTTCGGGTGCGCACATGCACATTTTTCCCAAGGTACTGGAGCTCCTGAAAGCCAGGGAAGCGGACGACATGATCGTCGCGGGTGGCGGTGTCATCCCGGACGACGATGTTGAAGAGCTCTATCAGATGGGCGTTCACAAGATTCTTCTCCAGGACACCCCCCCTCAGGAAATCATTGATTCGTTCCGGCAATTAGTTGCAGACCGTGGTGCCCGATAAATACGGCACCAGGGCGGCCGGGCGTTCATGACAGGTTTCCTCAGATGACAACCAATAATAATATCAGGAGTCTCCGATGGAAGATTGGAATTTCCCTCCCAGCTACAACAAAGACTACTTTCCTGACCCTGACAGCGCTTACTGGTTTCGGGATCGGGAAACGATGGATCCTGCAAAGCGCGATGAGTTAATTGTTGCGCGCATTCGGGACGTGATGGCCTATGCTTACGATCACTCTCCGTTCTACCAACGCAAATGGGACGATGCCGGTATAAAGGCAAATGACGTTCGTACCCTTGCAGACTTCGAACAGGTTCCTGTCGTCACCAAGCAGGAACTGCGCGACTCCCAAGCAAATTATCCGCCATTCGGGGACTATCTTTGCTGCCCTCAAAGCGATATCCATCATATCCATGGCACGTCTGGCACAACCGGCCGGCCTACCGCTTTTGGTATCTCCCGGCGTGACTGGGAAACCATTGCCAACAATCATGCCCGGATCATGTGGGGTATGGGCCTGCGGCCGGGGGACACGGTGTTTGTGGCCGCTATTCTGAGTCTCTACATGGGATCCTGGGGCGCGTTGATCGGTGCTGAGCGGCTGGGCTGCAAAGCGTTCCCCTTTGGCGCCGGCGCCCCGGGGATGACGGCGCGAGCGGTCACCTGGCTGGCCATGATGAAGCCCGCCGGCCTTTACTCCACTCCTTCCTATGCGCTGAGGCTGGCGGAAGTAGCCCGTGAGGAAGGGATTGATCCCCGGGAGTTTCGTATCAAGGTGCTTTTCTTCTCAGGCGAGCCGGGCGGTTCCATTCCGTCTATCCGGGACAAGATTCAGGGTATCTACGGTGCGAAGGTGGTTGATTGCGGAACCATGGCGGAACTGACGCCATGGATGCACGCCTCCGGCAGCGCCGACACCGAGGGTATGCTCCTTTGGCAGGACATCGTCTATACCGAAGTGGCGGATCCGAATACTAATTGTCGTGTTCCTTATGGTGAGCAGGGCACACCAATTTATACCCACCTCGAGCGCACTTCCCAGCCGATGATCCGCATGGTCTCGGGCGATCTGACCCATTGGGTGATGGAAGACAACCCGTGCGGGCGAACTTATCCAAGGCTGCCAAAAGGTATTTATGGGCGGATCGACGACATGTTCCAGATCCGTGGCGAAAATATATATCCCAGTGCCATCGCTGAAATTCTGGAAGGCCTTGTCGGTTATGGCGGCGAGCACCGGATTATTGTTTCACGCGGTGGCTCGATGGACGAACTGGCCGTGCAGGTAGAGTTTGACCGGGACACAGCGAGCAAAGGCCCCGATGCAGTCAAGACTCTGTTAGAGCGGGTAGAGGCCGATTTCAGCCGCGTGTTGGGTGTTCGGGCAAGGGTTGTGATGGTCGAGCCGGACACCTTTCCGCGTACCGACTTCAAGGCCCAGCGGGTGGTTGACGACCGGGATCTTTACCAGAGCCTTAACCAGAAGCGAGGAGGTTAAATGATTAATCGCATAGCCTCTATGAAGCTGGCTGAACGGGTGCGGGAAGGACATCTTCGTGCCATCGCCAGGCTTATTACCCGCGTTGAAAATGGCGACCCTGAGGTGCGCCAAGCCATGGCTGAGCTCTACAAAAGCACCGGCCGCGCCCATGTGGTGGGCATAACCGGCGTGCCGGGGGCAGGCAAGTCGACGCTCGTCGCAGAGTTGGTCCAGGAGTACCGGGCAAGTGGCCGCACCGTCGGTATCGTTGCTATAGATCCCTCCAGCCCTTTTTCCGGTGGGGCGATCCTCGGTGATCGCATTCGCATGGGAGACTTGGTTTCTGATCCGGGTGTCTTCATTCGTAGCATGTCAACCCGGGGAACCTTGGGTGGCCTGGCCAGACCGGCTTTGGACGCAGTCGACCTGCTGGATGCAGGCGGGTTCGATGTGGTCCTGATTGAGACGGTCGGCGTGGGTCAGGATGAAGTCGATATCGTGCGTGCGGCTCACACCACCGTGGTTGTCAACGCGCCCGGTCTGGGCGACGACGTTCAGGCCATCAAGGCAGGGGTGCTTGAGATTGCCGATATCCATGTGGTGAGTAAGGCGGACCGGCCGGACTCCAACAAAACCATTCAGGAACTCAAGGTCATGCTTGCGATGAGTCTTGAGCCGGGCAAGGGCATCTGGCGGGTGCCGGTAGTGCCGACCAGTTCTGAAAAACACAGCGGTTTCGGTGAGCTGATGTCGGCGATTGATCGCCACGCAGTGCACCTGGAACATAGCGGAGAAATCACCGAACGCCGCCGCCAGATTGCGTTAACCCGGGTGGTGAAAGTTGCCGAGGAGATCGTCCGGGACAATTTTGTACGTGACAGCAGGTCACAAACCGAAGAGCTGCTCAAAAAGGTTACTCAGCGAGAACTGGATCCCCATGGAGCCGCAGTGACTTTGCTAAAAGCCATGAAGGAGAAAATTCATGAAGCACACTGACCAATATGACCCCGTTGCACTCCAGCACATTGAGAAAGAGTTCGACAAGTGGGAAAAGAATGAAGTGTCGTCTTTCATCAAGCGCGCTCCGGAGAGCCAGTCAGAGTACACCACTGCTTCCGGGATGCCGACGAAACGAACTTATACGCCACTGGACCTGAAAGATACGTCCTTTGAAGACATTGGCTTCCCCGGACAATACCCGTTCACCCGCGGGCCTTATCCGACCATGTACCGGGGCCGAAACTGGACAATGCGCCAGATAGCCGGTTTCGGTACGGCGCGGGAAACCAACGGGCGGTTCAAGTACCTCATCGCCCAGGGCCAGACCGGGCTTTCGATCGATTTCGACATGCCCACCCTCATGGGATACGACTCCAGCCATTCGATGAGTCAGGGTGAAGTGGGCCGTGAGGGCGTCGCCATCGACACCCTGGCGGACATGGACGAGTTGTTCGACGACATTGATCTAACGAAAATTTCAGTCTCCATGACGATCAATCCGTCTGCATGGATACTCTACGCTATGTATATAGCCCTGGCGCAGAGTCGCGGCTACGACCTCAATGACCTGTCGGGCACCATCCAGAACGACATTCTCAAGGAGTACATTGCCCAGAAAGAATGGATATTTCCGGTGCGGCCGTCGGTTCGCCTGGTCCGTGACTGTATCCAGTACGGATCCGAGAACATGAAGCGGTACAACGCTATCAATATTTCGGGGTATCACATATCGGAAGCCGGCTCGACCGCTGTCCAGGAAGTGGCGTACACCATGGCAACCACCATGGAGTATGTTCAGACTGCAATCGATGCAGGTGTGGATGTCAATGAGTTTGGGCCCCGTCTTTCCTTCTTCTTCGTGAGTCAGGCAGACTTCTTTGAAGAAATTGCCAAGTTTCGTGCGGCCAGGCGGATATACGCCAAGATCATGCGCGAAAAATTCGGTGCTACGAACCCCGAGGCCAGCCGGCTGCGCTTCCACGCACAGACTGCGGCAGCGACCCTGACCAAGCCACAGTACACAATCAACCCGATTCGCACCGCGCTCCAGGCTCTGTCTGCCGTTCTGGGTGGGGCACAGTCGCTGCACACCAACGGTATGGATGAGGCTTTTGCCATTCCTACTGAGGAGGCGATGCGGATTGCCCTACGCACACAGCAAATCATCGCCTATGAGACCAATGTCACTCAGGTGGTGGACCCGCTAGGCGGCTCCTACTTTGTCGAAAGTCTCACCGACGAGATTGAGCGGGAAGTATGGAAAATCCTTGATGAGGTGGAAGAACTCGGTGGCACTCTGCAGTGTATCGACGACGGCTACTTCCAGAGAGGCATATCCGATTCCGCTTATGATTTCGCTTTACGCAAGGCCAGCGGAGAAAGGCCGGTTATCGGCGTGAATATGTTCGTGCAGAAGGAAGAGGATGTTAAAATTGAAATTCATCCTCACGACCCTGAAACAGAGCGCCGTCAGATTGAACGCCTGAACAAGGTCAAGAATGGTCGCGATGAGGAAAAGGTTCAGGCCATGCTCGGGCAGCTGAAAGAGCAGGCCGAAGACGAGTCAGTAAACCTCATGCCGATCACCATTGAGTTGGTGAAAGAGGGGGCGTCGATGGGTGATATTGTTGAAACCCTTAAAGGCATTTGGGGAACCTATCGCGAAAAACCGGTAATTTAATCGGCTTTTTTACTGACTGAAGCGGGTCACGGGAGGGATGAATGGTTAGGCTCACCAAGATATATACTAAAACCGGAGATAAGGGCGATACTGGCTTGGGCGATGGTAGCCGGGTCGCCAAGTATGACCTGCGCGTGGAAGCCTACGGAACGGTGGACGAGGCAAACGCCGTTATTGGCCTTGCGCGGATCCAGAACGATCTGTTCGATGTGGGGGCCGACCTGTGCACGCCCATTGTGAAGAACCCGAAATACCCGCCACTGCGGCTTGCCGCCCTCAAGGCTCTTGAGCTTGAGCAGGAAATCGACCGATTCAATGCGGATATTCCATCCCTACGTTCCTTCATTCTCCCGGCGGGCAATCCCGCCGCAACGCATCTTCATCATGCCTGAACGGTGACTCGCCGGGCTGAGAGAATCATTGTTCAATTGAAAGAAGAGCAGGAGATTAACCAATCCGTGCTGGAGTACATGAACCGTCTGTCTGGGGAGGAGTCGCTGGCCGAACAGGGATTAGAAGGAGATATCAGGAACGGTTACCATGGTGGCCGTTTGGGGCCATCATGGTAACCGTTAATGCAGTCAGCTGAGGTAGCAGGATGAAAGTCGCCGACAAGGTACGCTCGCCCTGTGTGAGCATTTGTGCGCTGGATAACAACGATATGTGTGTTGGTTGCCAGCGCACCAGCGATGAGATTTTGCGTTGGAGCTCAATGACTAACTGTGAACGTAAGGCCGTGCTTGTAAAAGTTGCTGAGCGGGAACAGGGGATTGCACTTTAATTTGACGCAAAGATCTCTGATAACGATCAGGCGTCCGCCGGAGGATGTAGTTTGAATAATGTTACTAAGGTAACGCTGGGTACGCCGCTTAAAGCGAATGCCTATAAGGTGCTTCTATGTGGTTCGGGGGAGCTTGGCAAAGAGGTTGCTATTGAGCTGCAGAGATTCGGGGTTGAGGTAATCGCCGCAGATCGCTATCCCAATGCGCCCGCTATGCAGGTAGCCCACCGCAGTCACGTGATTGATATGCTGGATGCAAAAGCATTGCGTAACATTATTGAGCTGGAGAAGCCCGATCTCATTGTCCCGGAAATAGAGGCGATCGCCACTGCGGAGTTGGTCAAACTTGAGCTGGAGGGTTACAGGGTTATTCCTTCGGCCAGAGCAGTTGATCTTACGATGAACAGAGAAGGGATTCGGCGCTTGGCTGCAGAGGAACTCGGGCTGAGCACTTCACCTTATCGGTTTGTTGATACAAAAGAGTTGTTTGTTGATGCGGTCAATGCCATTGGGTTACCTGTTGTTGTCAAACCGGTGATGAGCTCTTCCGGTAAAGGGCAGAGTACGGTTACCGATGACAGTCAGGTTGATGCTGCATGGGATTACGCTCAGACGGGTGGCCGGGCGGGGAGGGGTAAGGTCATTGTTGAAGGCTTTGTGACATTTGATTATGAAATAACCTTACTGACCGTAAGGCATTCTGGCGGAGTCAGTTTTTGCGAACCCATCGGTCATCGTCAGGAAGGCGGTGACTATCGTGAATCCTGGCAGCCGCAGCCAATGAGTGCCAAGGCGCTGGAGAGGTCTCGTGAAGTTGCTTTGAAAATTACGGAAAACCTCGGTGGTTATGGGGTATATGGAGTAGAGCTGTTCATCCATGGTGACGATGTCTACTTCTCGGAAGTGTCCCCAAGGCCGCATGACACTGGTCTTGTAACACTCGTGTCTCAGGATCTGTCGGAGTTTGCTTTGCACGCACGTGCAATTTTGGGCTTACCGATTCCGGCAATCCGGCAGCAGGGGCCGTCGGCATCTGCGGTTATCCTGCCAGAAGGTGATTCCATGGAAGTGGCCTTTTCCGGATTGGAGGTGGCGCTCTCCGAGCGGGATGTTCAGTTACGGCTGTTTGGTAAGCCTGAGCTCTCAGGCCGCCGCCGGATGGGCGTTGCACTGGCTATGGGTGCTACGGTTGAAGAAGCTAAAAGTAAGGCTATAGCCGCGGCCAGGGCGATTAAAGTTGAGCTATAGGTAAATAGCTAAATGCCTGGATTAATGATGGGCTCTATAGAGGTGTGCGTTGGTTGTCAGGAGTAAGCCGAAACAATTTTGAAATAGTTTTGTGATCCCGTTGACACCTTCGTTCAGCTCTGTAGAATGCGCATCTCGTTCGAGGGGAACGCCACCGAGGCGCTCCAAAAATCGAAAGTAACCGTTTGAATAAATTGAAGAATTCTGAATTGTTTTCTTCAAAACAACGGTTGACAAGATGAATTAAGGATGTATAATCCGTCATCTGGTTTAGGAAGTAACGGTTTGATTCGATTGATTTTGTTTTAAGTCTCTCTTGAATTAAGCGGTTGACAAGGCGGCGAATCGATGTAGAATACGCCACCTTGATTGAGCCACGGCTCAAACGCTCTTTAACAAATTAACCAAGTAATTCGTGTGGGCGCTGGCTGGAGTATTTCGACAAGAAATACC